>Ga0099798_10003_pt1 | contig 128826 bp, 123 predicted proteins | sample Uncmet_Sort29A_1_FD_89870 | JGI IMG/M metagenome (GOLD analysis project Ga0099798, IMG submission 89870) | Marine eukaryotic communities from CALCOFI LINE 67, Pacific Ocean - CN13ID_Sort29A_1 | ecosystem: Environmental > Aquatic > Marine > Oceanic | place: Pacific Ocean: Monterey Bay | collected...
GTGGATATTGTCATTTAAATTAAGTAATCTATATTATGTTATCGATAATCCAGATTTATCGTGGAATTGGAGAGTATTGTCAAGTAATCCTAATATTGATATGCAGGTTATTGTTGATAATCCAAATTTACCATGGGATTGGATAGGATTGTCAAGTAATCCTAATCTTTGTTCACATTATATTATAGATTATCCTCATTTGCCATGGGACGAAAAAGAATTAGCAAATAATCCCTTTCATGGTAATATTATCTTGCAAATTCAAGCATGGGTACGTCGTATTCTTATGAGGAGATTATGTCGTCATCAGTGTCGGCTAATCATGATTTACAAAAATAAATTTACTACTGGGAAACGAAACCTTATTATTAAATTTGTTCTACAGTATCATTTGTAATGGTTTTAACATATATATTATCGTTGATACATAAATTGATTTAATACATGTAATGAATTTATATTTGTAAATCATGATAAACTAGATATATAATTTAAACTTTAAATATAAATGTATTATAATGGTAGAAATAAATGAATACCTGACAGATATAACAGATGTTATAAACAATTATAATAAAGATTTAAAGGATATAAAATCATATAATGAAGGAAAGCAGAAATATCTAACAAAATTAAAAAGTGTATGTGAATTAATAATAAAAGAAACAAATAAACAAAGAAAAGATCAACTAATTTTTGCCAATTTTTCTAAAAATGATGAAGAGCCGCGAAATACATCACAATCAACAATAAAAATAATTGACACTTTTTATGAAAATTATATCTTACCAAAGCTTCAACATGAAATTGATCAATTAGTTTTAATGGAAGGTAATTTAAGTGAAATTAGAGATAAGTTAATTAAAATTAGAGATACAGAAGATATAGATAATAATGATATAATAAACTATATAAACTATATAAATATTAAAATAGAATATATAAAAAAACTACAAATTTCAACAACATCTTATTTATCTAATCTTAAAAGAATCTTGAAAAAAATAAAAACTAACCTAAATACCTATTGTTGCACACCAAAGACATCAGACACAAAGACATCAGACACAAAGACATCAGACACAACAAAGACATCAGACACATCTACAAACAGATTAGGTTCCTACATGATGATAATGTTCTTGGTTATTGGCGTTATTGTTGCAATATCATTTGCACGACAAAAAAAATGATTATATGTTATGATGATGTTATTATATAATATTGTATTATGCATAAACAGCGTACAATATATACTGCGCATATAAAGGAATTGTCAACTAAACAGTTCATGGATTCCATTTATATGCATCATATTATTGATAATCCAGAGTTGCCATGGGATTGTAAGAAATTATCATGGAATAACAAATTAAAAATACAGTATGTTATTGATAATCCAGAGTTGCCATGGGATTGGAAGAAATTGTCATATAATGACAATTTAGAAATGCATCATATTATTGATAATCCAGAATTGCCATGGGATTTCAAGGCATTGTCACGTACTCTTAATTTTGATTGTGTTATTAATAACCCACATTTCCCGTGGGATTTCAAGGCATTTTCACCGCATCATCTAAAGCAATTGACATGGAATAGCAATTTTGATTTTCAAATAGTTATTGATAATCCAGAGTTGCAATGGGACTGGGGGACATTGGCATGGGATAGCAATTTTGATTTCCAACATGTTATTGATAATCCTCATTTACCATGGGATTGGAGGACATTAACATGGAATAGCGATTTTGATATCCAATATGCTATAGATAATCCTCATTTACCATGGCATTGGATGGGATTGTCATGTAATTATTATCTTGATACCCAACATGTTATTGATAATCCTCATTTACCTTGGGATTGGGCGGCAGTGTCAGAAAATCCTAACCTTTGTTCACATTATATTATAGATAATCCTCATTTGCCATGGGATGAAAATGGATTAGCAAATAATCCATTTCGCGGTAATACTATTTTACAAATTCAAGCATGGGTACGTCGTATTCTTATGAGGAGATTGTGTCGCCAACGGTGTCAGCTGATCATGATTTACAAAAATAAATTCACCACAGGAAGACGAAATCTTATTATTAAATTTCTTTTACAGTATCATATGTAATGGTTTTAATTATATCTATATCATATATATCATCTAGTAAAAGCCACTGTCGTACACGTGATCAACAAGACCAAATTCCAAACATTTTTCTGCTCCAAAGTCTTCATCTCTCTCTAGTTGCTCTTTGAGCTGTGCCGAGTTGGCTGTCGCTCCTAGAGCGGCTGTCACCGCTGAACTTACCAAGTTGGTAATGTCGGCTTCACACGCTGGCATTGTCAACTTGCTGAGATCAAGCGATGCACCTGCGGAGGCACCTACTGAGGAATCTGCAGAGGCACATTTAGAGGCACTTGCGCCTACCTTTGATCTAGGAGTTCTCCTGCGCTTGCGTGGAGGTTCATCTGAGGCATCGCATGATTTTGAAGTATCTGCTAGATGAGTGAATTTACTGTAGAATCGCCAAATAAGACCCATGTGATGATCCATATTATCCATCTGCTGTTTCATCTCACGGTAATTACCAACAACACCCGCTGACAATTGATGAACCATCATTGTACCATTTTGCATAATAAAGCGCTTGCCTAGTGTTCCCGCAATTACAAATAGAGTTCCTGCGCTTGCAACCATCCCTACAGATACTGTTGTTACTGGAAATCCATCACTGCGAATTCTTAGAATGAGATCAACAACACCAAAAGCTTGATCAAGATCGCCACCAGGTGAAGTTACATATACTGTAATGCCGTCCTTAGGAACTGGTAGCCCCATCGAGTTCTTGAGCTTTAGGGCATGTTCAATATTGAGTTGATCCCACGCAGAGTCCAAGTGCTGAGTAAGCTGCCTGCATGTAGTTCCTGTTACAGGACAATTAAAGTGAATTGCACCCGTATCGTCTCTCCATACTGTCTGATTAGGATTTCCTGCGGGGCTATCGTCATCTTCAGATGCCTGTGCGGCAGCTTCTGCAAGTTTCTGCAATAGCTCTGTATCTACAGCTTCTGCTTGGCACGATCGCTTTTTCATAAAATAAATAGATTGTTTCATTGCTTGTCATAATAAGCATCATCTAAGGTGATTTTGATTTTTTTTATAATTAATGTAATGGTATGATAATTAGATCTTTGGAGTAAATTATATAATTAAATACTAAATGATAAAAATATATAATGCTATTATATGTAAATTACCTTGCAAAAAAAGCTCTTGCTAATAAATTGGCTCTTATGGCAAAACATATACTGAAAACCCCCATGGAAAAAACCACACGCAAACGTAAACTAGAAAAACTTGAACGTCTAACAAAATATCTTTTCAATTTAAAAGATATATCTAATCAAACGGTACAAAAGTTGGGTATAATATGGTTAAACTTGTGCTTTCAGCGTACGGTACTTTCTAATGGATATATTGGCGTGGATGCAGCTCTGGACGAGTTATCAATTACATGCGTATGTAAAAATAATTGGAGTGCATTAATAACACCTATTCATATACAAATAGTAAAACATACACCTAATGACATATCTATAGTTAAACCTAGTCTACCAACTCTATACGGCAAGTTATATGGAGTTCAAGCAACGATGGAAATTTGTTCAGATGATAACATTCTTCAAAAGAATGCGCGCAACCGATATAATTCAGATAGTAAATATGATGGTAGGCTCTCAGTAAGAATATTTGGATTGCTTGATCGCGATTACATGGGAATCCACCGTACTAAATTAAATTTTAAAACCAATTTAGACAAACTTGTAAAGGATAATAAAGATGAACAAGAATGTAAAAAAGTATTGACATGTATGTGTTTTCGCGATCTTTTATGTATGGATGAACATGTTTTACATAATTATATCAAGCGGCAATTAGATAGGGTTAACTTTTATAAAACTGCAAGTGAAACTATTATATTGGATGAATATGGATTTATGCCTGAACATATGAGGATATATTTACTAAATATGTTGTGTGAATTTGGGATGGTAGACAAGGCCCGTTACTTGCAAGCAAAAATGCCCATTGATACAAAATATTTAGATTACCACTTGATTAAAAAACTTGGAAATATTGATATCAATAACACAAATATATCCCCCCCTGAACATACACCTTATGAAATTCGTATTTCAAATATGAATACTATAGATAAGAACAAGGAAAAGGCATTTGAAAAACTTAAAATGATAAAACAGTCAAGTGATGGTTCATCTAAAGCGCAGAAATATTTAGATGGGATTTTAAAAATTCCATTTAATACAATAAAACACGAGTCTGATCTAGATGATCCTGGAAAATCCCTCGTACGTGAATTTGTTCAAATTAACCCTACATATAAACAATGTACGTTTTCGCCAATGCGCTTTATGCAACATGTTATTGATACATGCGATGATATGGATATTACTGAGAAAGCACGTTCTGGCTTGGAAAAGATAATACATGCGCGTGAAAAACAACACCTATACATAAATAAAGTTCAAGATACTCTTAATACATCAGTACATGGGCATGAATTAGTAAAAATTCAAATAAAGCGATTACTTGCTCAATGGATTACAGGCGGTCAATCGGGCATTGTATTAGGGATAGAAGGACCACCTGGAAATGGCAAGACTACTTTAATCAAACATGGACTTGCAAAATGTCTAGTTGATGATAAGGGCAAACCACGCCCAGTTGGTTTTGTTCCATTGGGTGGGTCATCAAATGCCTCTTCGCTCGTAGGGCATGGCTATACTTATCAAGGATCAACATGGGGACGACTTGTTGATATTGTTATGGAAAATCAATGCATGAATCCTATTTTCTTGTTTGATGAATTGGATAAAGTAAGCAATACAGAAGCTGGACGTGAAATAATTGGTATCTTAACTCATTTGACCGACTCGACACAGAATAGCGAGTTTTACGACAAATACTTTGAGGGAGTCGCGTTAGACTTTAGCAAGGCATTAATGGTATTTACCTTTAACGATCGTAGCAAGATAGATCCTATTTTATTAGATCGTATGACAATCATCGATACAAAACCACTATCTCTAAAGGATAAGATAATAGTGACTCGCAAGCATTTGATTCCCCAAATAACCTCACTTGTTGATTTAAACCCAAATGAGGTTGAAATTACCGACAATATAATAGAAAATTTAATAGATGAATATACTCGTGAAGCTGGAGCGCGTCAACTCAAAAAGCACTTGACAAGTTTAATTCAAGAGTTGAATTTGAGACGTCTGGTTACCCCAAATACATCAATTACAATTAATAACATTTTAATAGATCAAGTTTTACGTCACCATGATAAAATCCGTCACGAGATTATATCTGATGAACCATCATTAATTGGACAGATAAATGGAATGTACGCTAATGCATTGGGATTAGGAGGTATTCTTGCAATTCAAGTGAAAAAGAATCCCAAGGATAGTAAATTATTATTAACAGGACAACAAGGTGATATTATGAAGGAAAGTATGGCTTGTGCAAAGACAATGGCGTATTCAATTCTTGACGAGGATGGGAATCCTGATGGAAATCCTAATGGGAATCCTAATGAGGATGGGAATCCTAATGAGGATGGGAATCCTAATGAGGATGCTAAAGATGGTATGCATGTTCATGTGCCATCTGCTAGTACTCCCAAAGACGGACCATCTGCTGGAGGTGCAATATGTCTAGCAATGTACAGTTGGCTTTCAGGCAAGGCAATCCGTACTGATGTTGCAATGACAGGAGAAATGGATTTGAGGGGGAATATTACAGCAATTGGGGGATTAAAGGCAAAACTATGGGGGGCTAAAAAGGCACAAATTACACATGCATTAATTCCTATGGAAAACATCCCACAATTGGAGAGATTACGTCAAGATGGAGATTCGCCCGAGGATGATACATTCAAGGTTACTCCAGTAGATAATATCTATATGGCTATGAAATATGTTATGGTTATATAGATGTTATATACCAAGTGAACTTTCATATGTGAAAAATTGATTTAAACTATTGAATTTAATTATATTTAATAAAATGAATCTTCCATCATATGAAGAAATGCTTAAGCGTGGCCAAGTATGTCGCATAAGTAAGCAAAAAATAAGAATTCCCCCTCCTATTATGGAACGAGCACCACGTGTAAGCATATGGGCAAATATTTATGCCACAAGTTTGCTTTTAAAGAGAGATATGAATCATATTAAAAATTTCTTTGATGGGGAATTACTTGCCAAATCAAATCTTGATGGAAATAACAAAATGGCGATTCGTGGCAAATTTTCATCTGAACAAATTAAAAAAACATTAAAAAAATATATTATTGCACATGTGCAATGCAGGACATGCAAAAGCATTGATACTATTTGTGTCACAACATCAAATGTACCGCAACAGTATTGTAATACATGCCATGCACGACAGTCTCGTTGTTAAATTTTTTCATGTATATCTTGTGTAATAACAAGGTATCCATTATTTTCTCTAATGTAATTACGCATTGAACGAATAATCTGATTCAATAACGCAACACCCGCATCCAAATCTCTACATGATAATTCCATAATATAGTGTGGTGGAGATGTCATAGTAATTTTTATATTGTTGGAAATATTAAATGCTTGTTCAATGGTGTTTGTAATAATATCAACCCCATCGCCAGAAAGACAAGTAATATCCATATTACACATTAATGTGATGTCTTGTTTTGTTTCACATTTGAAAACATTAACAAGATATTCCAAAATATTGTTCTCCAAGTCCAATTGGTAAAATATATCACTTGCATTTCTTGTATTTTGGAGAGCATGTGCAACTGCGGTAGGTGTTTCATAGCGATCGTATAACACCCATAAAGTTTTTTGTAGCAAGATCATATAGGGGATGTCGAATTGTTTTGATACACGACGTATATGATTATTAAAACGTTTCGCAATGTGATAATTCTTGAGAGATGCATTAACTTGATTTTTGCTGTATTCAATATCTCTCTTGGAAAGATCAATGCAATTAGTTTTTTCATCAACAGTGATCACTTGAAGGATTTCTGTTTGATTCAACCTTGCGATATCTTTTATTGACCGAATACGTCTACGACGAGACATTTCGGATAGTGCTGCAAAACCACGCTTGTTTCCATATTCCATCAATGTTAATGTTAAACCTACCTCTTTGGCTATTTCAGAACATTTCACCATGACAAAATCTCCCACATTTGGAAACTCGTTACGATAAAATCGTTCATCAACAATATCTTGAATTGGTAGCGAGGGCAATGGCGGTGGTGCTTGCGGTGACGCCTGCGATTGCGATGGCGGTGGCACTTGCGCTGGCCCCTGCGGGAGCGGCAACTCGTCTGATTCATCAAGTGAAACAAATTCCCACGAGTCATCCGTGTCAAATTGTTCACATTCAACAGTTTGTTCAACCGTTATGTACCCAACAAGTTTCCATTTGCCATCAACAGTTGCTTGAACAGGTACATTGTCGTTAATAACCAAATGTGTTGGTTTATCAAGTTTGATATGAATGTTTTTCTTGTTACGATGTTTGATTTTAGCCGTGGTTTCAAGTGACCCAACAATAATTTTAATACGTGAACCATTCAAAGCCTTTTTGTATTTTCTTATTAGAGTTACACTACCAATTATCTCAATACATATATTGTTAGGAACATCTACCCCTGTAATGATATTTCCAATCATTCTATCACCAATGGTAAATGCAGGATCAAGTTGAACACCGCATGCGATTAATCCACCAGCGATTGCGGATGTTAGTTGAGTATTTGAAGAATATATTGAGACAATTGTAGTTTCCAGAGGACGGTACTTTTTCACACCATCAAATGATTTTACTATACCGGGAAGGATTTTAATCTGATCTCCAACGTTGAACGTTCCTTTTGTGATGCTTCCTCCTAAAACTCCGCCTTTGATTTGATTTCGTTTGTTTTTAATTTTTACTCCTTGCTTGTTTATATTGTACGAGCGTACGATTGTCATTTCAGGGCAACTATTGAAATTTCGTAAAGGAGTAGGAATATTTGCTATAAATTGACATACATAGTTCATATTCACATTATTCACCGCAGATATTGGAATAATTGGCGGACAAACTCCTATGGTGTTTTTTAGGAATGTTTCAATTTGATCCCGCGATCGCAAAGCTTGATCGTAATCAACAAGATCAATCTTGTTTTGCAAAACAACCAATGGCAGGTCTTGTAAAATGGTAATTGCCGCCAAATGTTCTTCAGTTTGTGGTTGAGGACAATCTTCATTCGCGGAAATCACAAGACACACTGCATCCATAACACTTGCTCCTGAAAGCATTGTTGCCATCAGAATGTCATGCCCCGGACAATCTACGAATGATATATGACGACATATCTCGTATGGGGATTCTGTGGGATTCTGCATTTCGATAGACACATCTTGATGCTCGTCCATCACATTGGTTTTGTAATCTTGTCCATTGGTTAGAATACGTGCGTTAGCATAACCTAACTTTATGGTGATATTACGTTCCATCTCTTGTTTGAATTTTGTTGTTGTTTCTCCAGTTAAAGCTTTGATCACAGTCGATTTACCATGACTTACATGGCCTATCATTCCGACATTAAATGTCGGCTGATCAGTTATATCTGTTGTAGACATGATTTATGACTATAATATTATACATTTAGATCAATAAAAGTTTCAAATTTTTTTTCAAGAGTTCGGTAGGTGTTCTAAAAGTCCTTGATTATGAGTGTATTCCTAATATAAGAATAATGCATAATTATATGTTATGTTTCACTATGTATACTAATTACACCCAAGATATATTTAATATATCATATAAATAATATGGTAAATTTATCAAATGTAACTTCTTATTGGATGATTTATAAAGCATTTGGTGCTCTTTTAGCGATGATTTTATTATTTATTTTTGGCGGTATACTATTATATAATTTTTATATGAATAAATATATAAAAACAACAGCTGTAATTGATAATTTAGAAATTTATAAATTTTCTGATAATACATATAACATTGATATAAGATATTCATATGATGTAGGGGGCAAAATATATACATCTGATGTTTATTCATTAACATCATTATCTTTTTATTCAGAAAAAGATGCAGAGCAAAATATAAATAAACACTATACCGGTACGATAATAGATGACCAAGATGAAATAAATATTTATTATAATCCTCAAAATCCACACGAGTCATATGTTGTTGAACACGATATGAAAAATAACCTTGATATGATTGTTGGCTGGGGATTAGTTGCTATAGGTGTATTTGCTGGATATATTAGTTGGAGTTATTATTATTATAGAAATAATACATTTGTTAGTACTACGGAAATATTAAGTGAGACAGTAGCAAAGAATGCATTTAATAAATCAAACAGGCCAAAAATTTCTTATAATGTTGGAAACACTACAATTTCAATGCGCCCTTCTTTATTTAGACGACGCTCATCTTTTAACCTATATTCAAATACATTTAATTAAATACATTTAATTATCGGCTATGCCTATAGAGTCTATCCATTATATCCTATAAATGCAGTTATGTCTTGATGAAGCCCCTGTTGAATTGCCCCCGCCACCTACAAACGTTCCATGGGTAGAAAAGTACCGTCCGCGTTCTCTCGATGATATTAAATCACAAGATGGGTTTTGTCGTGTTTTAAAAGAATTTATTAAAATAAAATCACTTCCACATTTGTTATTATATGGACCCCCCGGTTGTGGAAAAACATCAACAATTATGGCTCTTGCAAGAGATATGTTTGGAGTTAATTACAAATTTATGGTATTAGAATTAAATGCGAGTGATGATCGAGGGATTAGCGTTATCAGGGAAAAAATAAAAAGCTTTGCTCGCCTTAAAAATTTTGTATGCTTTGATCTACCAAAACTAATTGTTTTAGATGAGGCAGACTCTTTAACAGATGATGCACAATTTGCTCTCAGACGAGTCATTGAAAAGTATACATCTAATGTACGGTTTTGTTTAATATGTAATTACATTCACAAGTTAATACCTGCTATTCAAAGTCGTTGTCTAACATTCCAATTTGCTTCAATTGCAGATAATACAGTAGTAGAAAAACTCACCGAGATTATCACTGCAGAAGAATTAGATGTTGATGTGGATGTTATTAATGTAATTGTATCTATGGGAGAATCTGATATGCGCAAGAATATTAACTGTCTGCAAATTCTTAGTAAGAATAATACTATTACAATTGATAGTGTTTTTAGATATTTTTTTCAAGCATCTAAAGATACATTTGATATTTTGATATCAGCCATGAATATGTCATTCGAAGAACGACAAGCTATTTTAATAGATTTATCACAACAAAGTCTATCAATACAACAGATTATTGATATGTTGGCACATTGGGCACTTGTAGATAATAATTATACATTTGTACGTGAGCTGGGGAGAATTCAATTAGAGTACATGCAAAGCAATGCTAATTTTGAATGGTTATTTGTAAATGCAATTGCATGTATTCCTATTGAATCATGTATTCCTATTGAATCATGTATTCCTATTGCATGTATTCCTATTGCATGTATTCCTATTGCATGTATTCCTATTGCATGTATTCCTATTGCATGTATTCCTATTGCATGTATTCCTATTAAAGAATTCTGTTAATGCATTAGTAATGCTGAATGCAATTATATCTGCAATGAACAAGGAAATACCACATGAAATTGAAAATTTGTGCAATTTAGCAGATTTATACAGTTCTAATAATCCACTTGCCCTACATTATGCAAGTTATCTTGAGGGGGATGCTAAAATATCATCATGTGGTGATTTGGATGTTTTAATAGCATTTATATATGTTTGTAACTTGAAGCGACATAAAAATAATTTAATAATATATAAATACAAGGACGAAAACGTTATTTCAATGCATTTACTTTTTACAAAAAATACACCTCAATTAGATGTTAATCCATGTATAATTAATCTTGAAAAACACACCAAATCACCACCTTGTTATATATGCAAGGCAATTTGCCCTCCCAAATTTACATTTTTTGATTATATAGCTCCCTATGTACCTACGTTAGGTGGTTGGTGGTAAAGTATACATATTAATCAGTACGTGATGAAGTTTCTAGCGCATGAATTACTTGTTTACGAAGTTCGTCTTCGTTATCTGGGATTTGATTAGCTAGATCCATTGGAGTTATTCCATATTTATCACGACTGGTTTTATCAGCTGGTGGGTCACGTGCCAATAGTTTTTCAATCATTTTAATATTTGCAGCTCTCACTGCTATGTATAATGGTGTTACACGATCTATATCTCGAGCATTTATATCAGCCCCTTCTTCCAATAACTTGTTAACGCAATATACATTATTATGAAATACTGCCATGTGCAATGGAGTTTCTCCCTTGAGATCCGGAGTATTCACATTAGCTCCTCTTTTAATTAGCAAGTTAATAGTATCAGGCTGGCCAATCTTTATTGCCCTGTGTAGTGGAGTCATTTGTTCTTTATCTTGAATATTTACATCAGCATTATTATCAATTAGTACTCTAATTACCTCAATATTGTTTTTGTCTGCTGCCGCATGTAATGGAGTCCATCCTAGATTATCCGGAGCATCCACAGTAGCACCTGCTTCAATTAGCATGTTAATAGTATCTATGACGAGTGGATTTCCGTCAGATAAATGTTCAGCTATTAAATGCAATGGGGTTATGCCTTGAACATTTTGAGCATTCACATCAGCATGTAATCTAATTAGTTCTTGAATAATATTTAAATGTTTCCCAAATATCGCTAAATGCATTAGAGTTGTTTCTGTCTTATCTCGAATATTTATATCAGCTCCTGCATTAATTAGTGCTTGAATAATATTCATATTGCCCCTATAAGCAGCTAAATGTATTGGAATTAATCCCATGTTATCTTGAATTGTTATATCAGCCTCAACATCAGCTAGCGCCATAATTACCTCAATTTGGTCAGATTCTACCGCTATATGCATTGGAGTTCTTCCCCTGTTATCTTGAATATCTGTATCAGCATCTGCTTCAATTAGCGCTTGAATAATATTTATATTGCCCTCAGAAGCAGCTAAATGCATTGGAGTTCTTCCCATGTTATCTTGAATATCTGTATCAGCTTCATTAAGTAACTGAGGAAATATTTCTATGTCGTTATTCATTGCTGCTCTATATAGCGGAGTCATTCCAGTTTCATCTAGAGATATTTTTCTATCTGCATTGCCTTGTAATTGTTTATGCAAATGTAAATATTTCATTTTATACTTGCAGTATTTGTTGTATATATTACTCATTAATAATATTATGATATAAAATTTCAAACTATATATTATTACATATATTAAGTAGCCAGTAGTAATATATATGAAAAAAATGAAAATTCATCCGGTTGCATTTGTTATATTTATCACTATCCATCAATATGAAACGTTCAATTAACTGTGTAAGCAATCCTAACTGCCCTCCCATTCGTAAGGATAAACAACCCGATATGCGTTTCAAGGTGAATCGCGAATCCAAGCTCCAAGAGGCTCGCAATGAGCTCCAAGTGGCTCGTGATGAGCTCGAAGAAACTAGGTACGAGCTCCAAGAGGATCGCAATGAGCTCCAAGTGGCTCGTGATGAGCTCCAAGTGACTCGTGATGAGCTCAAAGAGGCTAATATGGAGGCAGACAAATATTTCTCATATACTGCAAATGCTTGGTCAGAGATCGCAACACTGGAGCGAAATCTTGAAAAGCTTGATAGAGATTATAAAGATATTTGTAAAGCTCGCGATGCTACCCAGAGTCAAAACATCATCCTTGCGCAGTCTCTTGCTATTGCTAATACACAAATAACCGAGCTGTCGCGATGTCTTGCTACTTTCCAGGTGCAAAACGCTCAACCTTAAAGTATAATTTAATATTTGCTGTTCAAGGGTGTAAAAATAATGCGAAAAACGCATATATATGATATATATCATATAATATAAATGACTTTTTGCACTGATATGATTGTGGAAATTCCGCGCAATTCAAATATCAAGTATGAATTCGATAAGGATATTAATATGATGCGCTGTGATCGTATTATATCAACTTCAATGTTATATCCCGGAAACTATGGATATATTCCAAATACTCTATCTGGAGATGGCGATCCTCTTGATATTCTGTTAATATGCGATTATGGTATTTATCCAGGAGTAATTGTAAATGTAAAGGTTATTGGAGTTCTCGAAACATGTGATGAAAAAGGAGATGATGAAAAACTAATTGCAGTACCTTCTTATCATGTAGATAAAAACTATAACAATATTAATTCTCTTGATACATTAGGCGATTTTTATAAAAACAAGATAAAGCACTTTTTTGAACACTATAAAGATAACGAAGACAGCAAGTGGGTTACAGTGAAAGAATTTGGAGGTACTGACCGTGCATTAGATATTTATAATGAGAGCAAAAAAAGAGCAAGTATGAATTAATATATTGATTAATTAATATATTGATTAATTAATATAATTATCATGTTGATTTATTTATTAGAGCAACGTCGATTATTAGGTACACGTGTAAATAAACACCTTGATACATTAGGTGTTTATTTAACATATAAAATCAAAAAGTGCTACTGTGGAAATTATTCGCCTTTTGTTATAGGCGGAACATGCCGTACATGTGGAGGTACAAGTCATTATCCAAATTATAGAAAATATAAACTTTTTGTATAGGTCATTACCCAATCTATAGTTTGTATAAAATCAAGTAATTACCCAATCTATAGGTGGAAACGAGTTTTGTTTTAGATATGCATTACACTTGTTAAAATGATCACAATTTTTAAATCCATTGCGTGCTAGAGGCGATGGATGAATCGCTTCCAATACAAGATGATCCCCATGTATTAGTTGTTTCTTCTTTCTTGCATAGTTTCCCCACAGCATAAAAACCAGACATTCACACGCACACAAGCGAGAAATTATTTCATCAGTTATTTTTTCCCATATTTTGACATGTGAAGCAGGTTTTCCATGCTCTACTGTTAAACTGCAATTCATCAAAAGTACCCCCTGTTGTGCCCATGAACTAAGATCGCCATGAGAAGGTGATATACCTATTTCTTTATATATATTACGCAATGAGGGAGGTACACGTACATTTTTATTTACGGAAAAAGCTAGACCATTTGCTTGATTTGGTCTATGATATACATCCTGACCCAAAATAACTACTCTTGGCGATGGTGTGTCATAAAAACAACGCAATACAAGTTCTCGTGGTGGATAAATTGTTTTAGTTTTTCTTTCATTTTCAACTTGGGTGATTGCATTATTTATCTTATCATCCAATTCGGACATAATTTCGTTCATATTAAAGGTGTTCATGATGATTATTAAAGATATTTATCTAATTGAATAATTTCATTTATATTATATTTCCATCTAAAGAGGAATTCATCTAAATGTATAATGAAGTTTAATGCACAACTTTTACACAAAGATATACATATAGCAGGTTCATGCTTTGTTCAGCTCGTTGAAGCATCTAGTAGGAAACCAGCATATATTCAATTTACTTCAAATAATGATATTATATTTGAAAAAACTTTGGATATAATATACAGTAGCGCTTTATCCGCTGCTGTAGCTGTAGCTATTGATGCAAATACTAATCATATTATAGTTGGTGATATTGAATGTCAAATTGATGATATGGCTGGATTTAGTCAAGCTTTAAATGATATCTTGAATCCACATAAAAAGGTATATTATGCAAGTGGAAACTTGTACAAGATAGGCAATATAGACGATAAAGGAGATTATAATGGTGAGGTTAAATTTTACTTTAATAAAAAACATTTGTCTATCAAGGCAGATGTTAATATGCAAAATAACCAACTTGAAGGTGAATGCGAATTTTTTTCAAATAATGGTATTGTATTCAAGAGTTATTTTAAAAATGATGTTCCCTTTGGCATTGGCGAATTAATTACCAAAGAAAAAAAATACACTGTAGATGATGAAAAAATTAAATTGTTGGATCCTTATGACGATGACTTTGTACATTATGTTGCAATGGAAACTATTGATGGATATAAATGGGAGGAAACTAGTGCATTAAATGATGATAGTGCATCAAATGATGATAGTGTATCAAATGATGATAGTGTATCAAATGATGATAGTGTATCAAATGATGATAGTGTATCAAATGATGAGGATTCTGATATTAGTATAATTACACTACAAGATTTAGAGATGCGTCTACTTACTGTTGAAGAATATAATTTTTGTCTAAGATATCGTATTCGCGATATTGAATTGTGGACCATGGTATTAACAGGATGCTTTGTATGTTATTCATTCATCTTGATGAGTTTGTTTTAAAATATATTTTTTAGGTTTAAACATATATTGTTTTTTAAAACAAAATGGCAAATCAAGATTTTTATGAATATGTGAATAAAGAATGGTTGGATAATAATAAAATTCCAGATGATTATTCCTCATGGAATAATTTTGTTCATTTGGATAACCAAAATAAACAATTTCTAAAAACATACCTAGAAAAAGATGGTAATTCAATGGCTCAACGTTACTTTCATCAAGGTTTGGAAACCCGAGATGAATCTCATTATGGTGAATATTTGGATTACATCTTGATGAAACTTAATAATTCACTATCAGAGTGTATTGGTAATATGATGCGTATTGGGCTTTCTACATGTATTGATGTTGATATTACAGCAGATCCCAAAGATTCACAAAAGTATGTTATTTGGGTATCTCAGGGTGGTCTTGGTCTTCCTGATAGATCATATTATCAAGATAATCTTGAGGAGAAATTTAAAACAGATTATATTGCGTTGATTAATGATATGATGTGCAAATATATGCATACTGATGAACATTATGGAGAGCATATCTATGAATTGGAAAAAGAAATAGCAACTCATCATCTTACTCCTGAAGCACGTCGTGATGTTGTTGCTAACTATAATGCAACTACAGTTAGTGAACTTGTAAAGATGTATCCATATATCGACTGGAAGAGTATCTTGAGGATTTACGGATGTGAATTCACCATGGATACCAAAGTAGTAGTTGAGTGCCTTGAGTACGTAAAAGCTATTAATGATATGTTTAATTGTGATGTTGAAAAAAAAACAGTATGGCGATGCTACTTTACATGGTGCTTGCTTTCTAGCTGTGTATCTTTGGGTTCTCTCGAGGATGAAAAGCGTATGTTTGACTTTTACAGTAAAATTTCTGGACAAAAACAACAAAAACCTCAATGGAAACGCATTCTCATGCAAGTAGAAACCATGATGGGCGAGGAATTGGGTAAAGTCTATGTACAGGGGCACTTTTCTTCTCAAGCAAAAGAAAAAATGCTTGATTTGGTTGCAAATCTGAAAACGCAATTAATTGAAACACTTGAGCAGGCGACTTGGATGTCCACAGAAACAAAAGCAACTGCTTTTAAAAAGCTTGAAAATATGCGTTGCAAGATTGGTTATCCTGATGTATGGACAGATACATCTACAATGGAATTGGGTTCATGTTATCTTGAAACAACACTAAAGTTGAAAGAGTGGTGGCGAGTTTATCTAGTTAAAAAATATAATGCAGGCGAGTTTGTTGATCGTGAGAAATGGGAAATGATGCCCCATGAGATTAATGCCTATTTTCATCCTGTATTAAACGAAATTGTATTTCCAGCCGGTATTCTCCAGGATCCATTCTTTGATGTTCTTAATACAGATGCGCAAAATTATGGTGGAATTGGCGCAGTTATTGGACACGAAATGACACACGCTTTTGATGATCAAGGACGTCATTTTGATGAACATGGTAATATGGTAGAATGGTGGACACCCGCTGATACCAAAAATTATAATGCTAAAACAAACACAATTGAACATCAATATGGAGGGTACTGTATATGTGGATTTCAAGTGAATGGAAAATTGACTCTAGGAGAGAATATTGCTGATATTGGAGGATTCAAGATAGCTTTTAACGCCATGTTAAAGCAAGCCGAAAAATCACATGATGACATTCCATCTAGTAAGCGTTTGTTTATGATTCAATGGGGGGCAACTTGGCGAAATCATATTCGTGAGAGCGCTCTAGAAAACCGTATTCTTACAGATCCTCATTCACCAAATAAATTTCGAGTAAATGGAGTTCTAAGTAATATAGATGATTTTTACCAATTATTTGATGTAAAGGAAGGTGATCATATGTTTGTGAAACTAGAAGATCGCGGGAGTGTTTGGTGATGATATAGATCCAGATTTAAATTCTTTTTTAATAATAATGAAAACTGGAATAATATTATTAATATGTATAATTGGAATAGTATTGGTATATATATATTATGATGACATATCAACAACCTCAGTTAGCACACCAACTACATCAACTGATATTAATCTTGATAACGAGTATAATACTACATCAACTATAAGTAGTAAATCATTATATATAATGATAGATAATTATCGCTACCATTCACTTACAAGAACTGTAGAATTATTAGAACAAGAATCCAAGACTATACAGGTTAAATTAACAGAGGTGCCAACTACTGATGTATATGTAATTATAAATAATACTTCAGATGCTATGATTAATTTGGATGTGAATGAACTATTATTCACAGTTGATAATTATACTGAATTTCAAACTATTACAGCAACTGCAGTTGCTGGAACTGGAGGTATAATTCAAAAAAATATTCAATTACAGGTATCAAGTGATGATATAGAATATAATGATATTAAATCAATAGACTTTAATATTGAGTTTTTACCATCATCAATTTTAATAGATGATAAAGAAATTCGTATGTTAGAAAATACTGAACATGTATTAAAATTCAATCTAAGCGATAGACAAGACGGAGATGTTCAAATATCAATAGATGGCGGTGAAGGAGAACTAGATATAACACCACGTACTCTCTGGATTTATCAAGATGAATGGATGAATCAACAGGAAGTTACAATTACTGCCCCTACTGTAAATCTTGGAAATAAAGAATATTCAATTGTAATATCATCAATGGAAACTGAATATTCTCCAACAATGCATGCTCAAGCGACGATTTATGTTATTGATGAAGATCCATATATAATACTTACACAATCAGATGGCATGCCAATGTTAAATAATACCTTGGAAACAAACATTTTTCCATCATATACATTGTCTCTTTCAAAACCAGCTAGTAGCAATATATCAGTAGAAATTGTTAATGAACAAGAAATTCGTGATTTGGGAGTATTTATGACTCCTTCAAATAATACACTTAAAACACCAGATGATATTTTTAGCGTAGGTATAATTAATACTAACAAAGTTGAATTTACTATAGAACATATACTTTCAGGTTCAGGTACGGGTTATGATGGAATGAGAATTAATGTTATGATAAAAGATGAAATCATACCAGAAATTACCTTTGCACCCATTACAATTAATAAAAATACTAATCAAGGAGATCTAAAAGTGATATTTAACAAACGTCCAACTGACTCACTAGAGTTTTCTATGAATAATGATGGCGAATTTATTGTTTTACAAAAGTCTGAAATTAGAGTAACAAATAATAATAATATATCAACTATTACTATTGACAAGATGCTGTTTGAAAATTCACAGAATCTTGAATTCAATCTTGGAACAATAAAAGTAACGGGGACAACAAATAACTTTGATATACCAGTTTCAATACGATGTAATGATACTGAATTTAATATAATGGGTGTGAAATTAATATTTAGTACTCAAGTGTGTTCCTTAAGTAGTACTAATAGTGATTGTTATATGTTTGTAGATCAGGATAATAACCCCTGTGCGTTTGATAACTCTATTCCTACATGTGATGCTACTTGTTCACATAAAATGTTTAAGAGCTATGGCGGATTTCTAAAAACTACCCCATTATCTTATCAAAGAGTATCACGATTTCCAGATGCCTATGATACTACACATGAATACAAAAATGAAAAGATGTTATCACCCATGGTGGGCTTTGGAGAAGATAATAATGGAAAAAAAGGAAAAGACAAACTTACCAGGACGTATGCTGTCATACTTGATCGCAAATGTGATATTAGAGACGATAATGATAGGCTACGTTGTATTTCAAAGAGTAAAAATATGTTTGATGGAAAAAAAACTAATAAAAAATATAATGGATTTTCAAGTGAAAGACGTGATTGTTGTTGGATAAATGATGATAATATTGTTAAATGTAAAGCAGACTGTGAGAAAGATGAGAATGTTGATAATCCTAAACCAATAACCGAATTACTTGAAAACCATGCATGTGTATTTAATAGTGATGACGAATTACAATGTGCGCATGTAGATCCTAAAAAGAAATTTATATATGCGGGTATTCATCTACAATATGATGAAAAAAAATATCTTGAAATACTCGGCCGACGTTGCGCAATAACGTCTGATCAAGGGAAATTAAAATGTGTTGAAGCAACAAATATGTCAAATTTACCAGATGGTGATTTTAAAAATGATGAACATAAAAAATGCAATGTTGTGGATGGTATTGTACGTTGTAATAACGATGGTAAACGTATAAAAGATGTTCTTAAAGATCATTATTGCTGGATAAATAATGATGGTTATATTGAATGTAAAAAATTAAAAGCAAAACGTATTCAGTGCCCTGCTGATTCTCCACCACTTGTCCAAAAAGAGTGGGTAGTTCAACATAGTCTATATGATAATAAAAAAACATATCATCGTTCATATGATGGTTGGATACCATTTGGTATAAAACAAACTATGAAAAGTGTTTTACCAGAAAAATCTAATATCAAGTGGATAAAATGTTTGAATGATAATTGTTTAGATAACCAATTTATAGGAGATGCTCCTACTACACAAGTTTATGATTCAAATAAAAACTATATTAATTTATTCAATATGTATTCAAATTTATCACAAAAAAGCAATTCAAATATAGATGGAGGTGGATTTAAAGGCGATGGATCGCCACCTACTGATGATTACATGGTATTAAATCCTGTTACACAGAAAAAATCAAATAAAGAATATTTACTAAATCATAAATATGTTCCCCCGAATGATGCCAAGTATCGAAAAAAAGGCTCTGGCGACCTTGATAGAATGATTTATATAGATAGCGATGATAAATATAGAACGCTTTCAGAGGTTCTCTCTCAATATGATTGCCAGCGTACTAAACGAACTAAAAAAGGCGCGGACAAGTTTAATGATCACTATTATTTGGAATGCAAAAATTTGTTAGTTGGGGAATCTGGTATTGATCTTCTTACTAACACTAATACAAGAAGCAATCAATGTACTGTAAAGTGAAACTAGATTAATTATATAATATACAATATATATAATATGGAGTATTACAAATTTATTTATAGTATTTGTAGTATATTACTTTGTATAATTTGTATTTTAATTACTAAATGGGATAATACAAATCTATACAATAGTAATATAATTGAATCTCTCGCTAATTCACCAAATCTAATTATTTATAAAAATGATCAATTGATTATGCAACATACATATCAATATATTCAAATAAACGAGAATGAATATACGATCGCTCTTGCTAGTCAACCAACAAGTAATGTTTCTATTACAATCACTCCTCAAGATCCGGATAAAATTTTACCTATAGATTTCCTAGAATTTACTCCAGATAATTATAATCAACCACAGCTTATTATTGTAAATGCTATTCCTATAATAACACTTAATACATCAACAGATATTGTATTTTCATGTGTAAGTAATGATGTAAATTATAATTTTGAGAATATTATCGAGTTTAGAATAAATTATGGTGAACCTACAGTTATCATTGATGATGTATTAGAATATTCATCAACAAATAAAACTTTTACTGTAAAACTAAGTCATAAACCACAAACACAACATACTCAAATACCAATTCAAATTAAAGCAGATACTGTAAATTTAGATATTGTTAATTTTGCTTTTACTCAGCAAAATTGGCAAAGTGGTGTAAATGTAACAATAGATGAAATTAATGATGATCAACATAGCAACAATGAATATATTATACATAATGTATATATAATACCTGCAACAGGATATAAAAATAACAAAATTTCAATAAAAGTACCTAATCCAAATCTGTACATTAAAATACTTCAAAATGGTTCTCCTATAATAAATGACATGGTAATATATACACGAGGCAATACTTATCAAGTTATGCCAAGTAAGGAAATAAATGATGATATAAATTTACTTACCTCCTTTACTAATAAATGTGAAAATGTTTCACTTGATATTTCACAAGAAAGATTCCCTGCAAATACTACAGATGTCATAACAGTAAGTATTGATAATCCGCAACAAAATGAATTTACAATAATACATACTTTTGAATGTAATAATTGTAATATTACACGTAGTATTAAAGTAGTAAATGAAATTAGACCCCACTTTCATCTTGAAGGGAATATTGTAAATAATAATGGCACATTACGTATTGCATTTGATACTATTCCAAGTCATAACATTCGTCTACAGCTTGATCATCCAAATATAGAGTTGGATAGCGACAACTTGACGTTTGATACTGTTATAGATAATACAGAATATAAATCTGAAATAGAAATTCCCAATAATATAATAACAAATGATATATTTGATTTATGTCAAATAACAGTTTCTGGCGATCAACTATTATACGAAATTAATTCACTAGTTATAGATAACGTATCAAGTGATCCTGGTAATCGCGAATATATTGGGTTGGATGCAAAAACGTTCATAACTGAACAAAAATGTCCGCGACCATCTAATTCTAATAACAAGTGTAATATGTTAGTCGATAAAAATGCAAATACATGTTATTTTAAATTAAATCAAGCAAATATCCCCGAAATTATATGTGATAAAACTTGTGCACATCATCAATTTGGTAAAGAAATTGTTTTCCAAAGTAATACTGATATTCATTCATTAACAAAAAATTATATACCTAAAAAATTCTCAAATAGTGATAAAAAATTTTTATATAATGATAAAATAGAGAATAAAAATAACAACCATATAGAGATATTGGACCAGAAATGTTTCAGATTACCAAATGATCCAAAAGTAATGTGTTCACGCGGAAATGAAACCACTGCATATAACTTTTTTTCACTTGATCAAGAATTCTGTTATGTTGATGACGAGGGAATTGTTAATTGTAATGCAGGAGAACTTGATGCAAAACCATTAGAAAAATTAATGGGAGAAAGATATTGCTATATAGGTAATGAATCAAATCAAGCATATTTGCGATGCAGTGATAAACTAAAGGCTAAAACTATTCAGTGTGATGATTAATAAAATATCCCTATAATCATAATGTTGAAGGAAATTAGGCGAGATCTACATAGAATACCAGAGGGATCATTCGAAGAATTCAAAACACAAGCCTATATATGTAAAAAACTAGAACAGTGGAATCTCATGGCAAAAAAGATAGCTCGTACAGGTGTTATGACTGAAATAGGTGAATCAAACACATGTATTATTGTCTTGCGAAGTGACATGGATGCCCTACCTATTAAAGAAGAAACTGGCGTTGAATATACTAGCCAACATGAGGGCTATCAGCATGCCTGTGGACATGATGGACACATGGCTATTATGTTAGGTGTCGCTCATGCTCTATCAGTAAATCCACCAACTGATAAAATGGTTCGTTTAATATTTCAGCCGGCAGAAGAACATGGTTCTGAATATTATCCCGATGGAGGCGCGCGCCTCATGATTGAGGAAGGCGTTTTAGATAACGCTACCGAAATATATGGATTACATCTATGGAATGGTTTACCAAGTACGGTGATCGGCTGTAAAGTAGGAGCAATTATGGCAAGTAGCGATGATATAAAAATTACAATTGTTGGTAAAGGGGGACATGCAGCTAATCCGCACTTGTGTGTAGATGCCACAACTGTTGCAAGTTCCTTAATTAATATTATTAATACAATTGTATCACGTGATGTTAATCCTCAAGATATAGCAGTTGTTACTATTGGTTGTGTATCAAGCGGAACTACCTCTAATGCAATATCAAGCAATGCAATTATTTTAGGTACAGTACGGTCATATTCCGTAGAAACGCGAAAATATATTTTAAAAAGAATACAAGAAATAGTTAATGGATTAGCAATAGCTTTTGCAGTTAGTATAACTTTAGAAACTCACTATGAAGATTCACCAGTTATTAATTCCAAACCTCAGGTAGAAAATGTAAAAAAAGCTGCCAAACGATTGAATTTACAATATAAGGAAGAAACCACTATGGCAAGTGAAGATTTTGGATTTTATTTGGAAAAAATCCCTGGTTGCTTTTTCTTCCTTGGATCACAGGACGGAAACCAATTGGATCATCATCATTGCAAGTTTAATTTTGATGAAAATGTACTAGATGTAGGTGTTAAAATGTTTTTAGAGTTGATAAAATAATATAATTAATATTATTAAAATGTATTAATGTTATCATTAAAATGTTGATGGATTTAATTCGTTGGTAATAGGGTAATGCATCTTAATATCATCAAGCTGAAATGGAAAACCTGATATACATTCTTTAGAATCCAGTGTTTGAAGACATCCATTCAAGTTAAGAATCAAATAGTGATACGTATATTCATTGTACTTGAAACTCAGCACGACAACACATCTTTCGCCAGTGGGATCTCTAGACGATTTACGGAAAAAGTATGATCCATCTTCTTTATCTTGCAGATGAAGATCAGCATCTTCACGGGATATATCATGGATTTCCATTAGCGAATATTAATATTTATATATGAAAAGTATTTTTAATCAATTTTTATTAAATTCATTTAGATTAAATTCATTTAGATTAAATTCATTTAGATTAAATTCATTTATACGCCAGTTGAACCAAAGCCTCCGTCGCCTCTAATACTATCCTCTACATTATCAACAATATCAATATCAATAGGTGTCAAATCATGCGAGCACAATTGAACCAATCGTGTGCCTGCTTCTACAACATATTCTTCATTACTTGTATTGTGGAATTTTGCAATAATATTGCCACGATAACCCCAATCAATTATGCCAACACTATTTGCCATACGTAGGGGAGTTTTAGCAATACTTGAACGAGGGTACAGATAATATCCTCGTCTTACTCCATCTTTAAAGTACGGTTGACAACGAATCTTGAGATTAATAGCAACAGTTTCATTTGCAAGACAAACATAGTCGCATGGGGTAACAAGATCCAATCCAGAATCCCCTCTTTCCATACGTTCAATTAGATGTGTCTGCTCCCAATAATAAGGTTGCATGTGATCAAGTTCCTGCGCGCAATTAGTATCAAGTTGGATGTAAAGCTTCATATGATATAATGTAATTGCACTGCTGTGTGTAATTTCACTTTTTTTTAAAAAATGAAATTAAATATGTTTTTATAAATATGATATAATGATCATATATACAGATGGCGCATGTAAAGGAAATCCAGGGAGGGCAGGTATTGGGATTGTTTTTTATGATAATGGTGTTGAAATTTACAATTCACATGATTACATTGGTATTACTACGAACAATATCGCAGAATATACAGCCATAAAAAAAGCGCTAGAGCATGCTTTGAAATTATCACACTTGGATGTTATCGTGTACTCTGATTCAATGCTTGCTGTTCAACAATTAAACGGTAAATGGCGTGTTAAAAACCAAGATATTCTTGCAATATATAATCAGGTAATAATCCTTATAAGGCGCTTTGATAAAATTATAATAAAGCATGTAAAGGGACATGCTGGTATCAAGGGAAATGAAAGAGCAGATGAACTTGCTAACTTGGCATTAAATTAATTGATATAATCAACATTATCTTGTTTTGCATCGGCTTGTGCTTGGATGCAATGAATATGTTGTTGCATCCAACGGAGCTTTTCTTCATAAGAATTCCACAAGTTCTGAGCAGCTAGATTTTCCAAGTACTTGCTTGCCATAGATACATATTCATCATTAATGGGAACATCTAAATATAAAGCAATTTCTTGTTCCAATTCACGCATATTTGATGGATGTTGTCCGTTAATATTATCCAATTCGTCATTTGTAAATACATTCGCAGCACCGAACATTTGTTTTATAAATCTATCCATATAATTAATATAAAGTTATTTATATAATTAGTATTGACGATTTAAAAACTTTATTAGTGCATCATATGTATTGTGTGTATTGATGATATTATTATACTGTGTTTTAATAGTATTTTTTTTAACATGAATCTTGATACATCCAACATTTACGATATTAGAATTAATAATAGCATATTGTATTTTGTTATAATTTAAAATATGAATCAAATTGCGTATGTATGTAGTGAAATAAGATGGTGCATTTCCCTTGCATTCTTCAGCACCGCCATCATCATCATCATCATTATCATCATTATCATGATTATCATCATTATCATGATTATCATCATCATCTGGTGATATTTGAATAAATTTAGGTATTATTTTTACTGGAGAACACATAATATAATTTATATTACATTATTTTATCATAAAATCAATTTTTAACCTTTTAGATTTTATGGTTCGTATTTTATTATATGATATATACTTAATATGGATATATCTTATACATATCAAGATCAAATGAACACTGGAGACGTACTCTTATTTCATACTAACTCGTGGTGGGATTATATTAGTTGGGTTATAGACTTGTTCAGTTGGAGCAAGTACTCACATGCAGCTATGATTATTAAAAATCCTCCATGGGATGAAAATCTAAAAGGACTATATGTTATACAATCGACTGTAGGTGAAATTCATGATATTCAAGACAATGAAATAAAAATTGGTGTTCAATTGGAAAGGTTTCAAGATGTAATGAAATATAATGGTACTGTATATTGGCGTAAACTAAATATTAATCGCGACAAAGATTTTAATAATGCAGTTATTGCAGCTGAATCTATAGCGCATAATCGCCCATATGATTTCCTTCCAGTTGATTGGATCAAAACGTGTTTTGATTTACATTCCCCTATATCAAATGAACAACGTAAAAAAACATTTTTTTGTTCGGCGCTAGTTTCGTTTATGTTAGTTTCAATGGGCGTGCTTCCTAAAGATACTGCATGGAGCACTATACGCCCCAAAGATCTTGGAACTGAAAAAGGATCTAGATTATCTATACAAGAATTACATACGGAATTAGCGATTGAAGAACTGCCATAATAATAATGTATTTATATGTTAATAAAGATGGATTATTGGAAGACTCAATTAAATATAAATACAGAACCTAATATTCAGGATCTGATACATATTAATTCTAAAGTAAAACATACAATTAACGAATATCAAACTAATATTGATAAAATTAATCGTTTATTAAAAAAAAAATCCGAAATTCAAAATTATATAAAAAAAAATAATTTAATGAATATTAAAGACTATAATATTGATGATTTATTAAAAGATCAAGAAATTTATTTGACAGCATATGAATTTAAAAACAAAAAGCGAATTGAAAAGCATAAAGAAACTTATGATAGAATGAGAATAGTTTGGTTGGGAACTCAAATTCTTAATTTAGCATTGATGTTTGCAAGTTATATTAATGCTTTAACAGAAACTAATGGAAAACGAACAAGTTTATTTATAGTACATATTGCTTTAAATATATTTATACATTGGGATACTATCCGTACATTTGTACATATTATATTACTTTATTTAGATTTAACTGATGATTATTTAACTTTTTTCGTATATATGTATGTATTGGGATCAACAATTTATTTGTATATGGTTGATTATGATAATTACAATGCACGTATTCAAGCATATACTATGATTAGCATTGGAAGTATATTTATTATTTTAGATACTTTACGTAAACCTCCAGCTTATGCAGAAGCAAGACTGAAAAAAGACATCTTGAAAGCAATACGTAAAATTAAGGTGAATGGACCATCGCTATAGAAATTATTTACCATATAATTATAATGACTGAACATTGGTGTTCAAAATATATGCATCTGTTTTTACAACAGGAAGACTACTGCGCTTTAACTTTTATCACAAAGCCTATAGGTTTAATCTTGGAAAAGCGTTCCATGTTAGGAAACGATATTGTAGTAAAAAAATCACCATGTAATGGAATTATAAAGAATGGTGATATATTAATTCGACTAAACAACAAGAGTACCATTAATACAAAAATTCAAGAAATTCCTGTAAGAATTAACAAAGCAAAGTTACCCATTACATTGGTATTTGTAAGCCCCAAGACGTACTTTAGTTTTAAAAAACGTATTGAGAAAGAGCTTGGCAAGGTATTTATTATATCTACTATTAACAAAGAACGTATTAATGATGAATTATATTTAAAGAATTCATCAGCTATAACAATTCAAAAGGTAATTCGTAGATATCATAGTTATCATAAAACAAAACATACCAAGGTGGTTATTCGTAAATTTATACGTTTTGCTAAAAAATATGTTTTACAGCGTTTTATTGGACAATACATTGAGAATAAAAGAAAACAAGATGACGAACGTATTCGTGTAGAAATTATTCAATTAAAAGAGCGCGCTACTGCTGCAATTAATATCCAAAATACTTATGTTATAGGATTAAAACACAAGATTGAATCCTTAAATACAACTGGTGCTAAAAAGCATCGTATGTACAGTGAATTGCTTGAAAAGTATGCTTGTATTGAGCGCGAACGTAATCGTCTAGCTATAGAAGCAAAACGCAGTAGTGAACGTGTATTTCGCTTGGAGAAAAAATGCTTGGATTTGACTCAACAATTACAAGATACTAAAGATTATTATACGGCTACAATAGCCAAGGCTAAAATAACTCAATGTGTTAGCTTGGCTACAGCTGCAAGTGTAACTTTAAAGGATTATATAAAGAAAGGTATTACAGTTGAAAAAATATGTAATAAAAGATTTCCTTACACCTGTGTATTATCATTAGAGGGAAGAGATATTTACTGGGATCGCGGAACTATTGGATCTAAAAAAAAGATATGTCGTTCAAAAATTAAAAAAATAATTTCCAGTAATAACCTTTTAAAGATTGACACCCGCGACAAACTGTATGTGTTTAGATTACCCCGAACATGGGATGTAGATGCTATTGCAAGATGCTTGTGTTGATGTAATTGCATTCAAAATGACTCTGTTCTACGACGGAGACGGCGATCTTTAGATGACGCCATATACTCCCTACGTGCCCATGGTTGAACGATACATTTAACATCCGGAATTTCAATAGATGTATCACCATCGCATAATTGGGATCTTTCCATAACAAATGCACTAATTATTGGTTTATTTGGTTTTAGCAAGAGAACCCAAGCAATCATAATAATTTGTCCCATTATTATAATACACTCTATAACCAAATTAGTTACAGCAGTAGCAAATTTCACCCCATCCGAAGGTATATCGCTTATTAGTATGTAATTCATTAATATAATGATTAGGGTTAATACTTCTGCTAATTTAGACTGTATTTGAGTATATTTTTCATAATAAGGATTATCACGAATTATCCAAACTACCCATGATATTTGCATCACAAGTAAAATACTATTTTGCAATATTTTATTGCTTGTATTTACGGCTATTAAACAACTGTATATTAATTGTTTCAATAATATGAATAGAATAAATCTATAATTATTAGTATTAAACTGCAGGTACAGGCAGCCATAATCATGATAAAATACCTTGTTGTAAATTTTACCTTTTTGATGTTTCATTAAAAAAAATACAAAAATTGGAAATCCAATGCTCATAAACATCAAAACAACAAAACTCATAAATAATACTGTAGGGTCTTTATTTGAATTAATACATTGGTATAATGCAAGACCAGTTATATTACAAAAAGTTACTAAAATACATCTTAATAATATGTTGCAAAATGATATATGCTTTTTTGATAATTTTATACGAAGTTTACGCCAACCATAATCTTTAGCTAGCTGAAACACCACATACCCAAAACATATACATGCAATCAATCCACTATACAAGATTAAACTTACTAATAAACGATTATTCTGTATCCAAGTGGAATGTTCAATATCAGAAATAACCTCTAGCCGACGTTGTATATATGTTGAATTCATTCCATTGTAATCATCATTATCATCATTATTATCATCATTATTATCATCATTATTATCATAATTATTATCATAATCATCATAATCATCATAATAACCATCATACAATCCAAACATGCTTAGAGTAATAATTTTGGAAATACGTTTAACATCTTTATGATCTCCAATTAACACATTGTTTATAGCAAAAAATTGGATAAGATTTATTGGTATGGTATTAAAGAGCTTTTCACTAGCAAATAATATACATCTAAGTATTTGAAATACTCCTAATAAGGCAATCATTGATATATTAATAAAATTTTCATTTATGCTGTTTATTTAGATAATATAATATATGATTTATAAAAAATTATATAATTTATATCAATGAGGGCATTTAATGGAAATATATATGAAGGTCGGTATCATGGATATTGTGAGGTACATTTGAAAGAACGATGCTTTTTAGGATTAGAAAAATATTCATATGGAAGTGATATTACGTACGCCGAACCCAAAGATACATTCTTAGGCGGTGCAGTACTTTTAAAAGATAACGATAATTATTATATATATACCGCGGCTCATGTTGTTGATATGAGTACTATGGATACTCTTAAAGATAATCCAAAGTATAAAGATTATTTCAGTGAACCTCGTTTTCATATAATTTTCAAAAATGCAAATAGTTCATCTGATGAAACTACAAGTATAGATGTTAAAGCAGAAATTCATAAAGATTATGATAATACAAGAGTATTTAATGATATAGCACGTTTATACGCTATAGATTCTAATACTGTATTTGATTCATTTGATTATGCCGAACTTGCAACTGACGATTTACCTCCTGATACCACTGTAACATTATTAGGTAAAGGTATGACAGGATTCCACGGACAACGAACCAAAATACTATGTATTAGCAAGATGAAAGTGATATTAAGGGATACTGCAGTAAGAACTCATACAAAAGCCAAGCTACCTCTTATTTTAATTATAATCCTTAATATAATATTATCTACTATTAACATACAATTATTAATCAAAACAAAAGGAACATTAAATAAAATTACTGCATTTATGAACGTTATAATATGGGCATTAATAGATGGTTATTTATTTACAGTACTTAATCAATTTCAGATAGGAAATCCTAATACACAATTGTTTGTAAAGCCAGTAGAAGAATATGAATACCAACTACCATTTAGTGGAGATAGTGGTAGTCCTCTTTTTATAGGTGATGTAATGAGTGATTCCCCAAAAGTAGTGGGATTAACTAGCTGGGGTTCATTTTCTGGTAAAAAATATGCTGTGTTCACTAATTTAGTACATTATCATTCAAATTGGAGCGATCCACCTCAAGCCAGAAAATTTCGCGGAATATTAATGCAATTATTTAAAAAAAAATTATGTGTTTTATTTTTACGTACTAGCCATAGACACTTCTAATTATAATTAGAATAACTCTAGAATCATCTATTTTCTATATTATTATTAATGTCAAGAAAAATTGCATTCCGCCGTGGAGCAATACAAGCAAACACTAGTATCTTAAATGCAAGCAAAAAAAATAAGGCCGCCGAGCAAGCTAAAAAAGCCAAGCAAGCAAAAAAAGCCAAGCAAGCAAAAAAAGCCAAGCAGGCTAAACTTGCCGAGCAAGCTAAACAGGCAGAGCAAGCTAGAAAAGCTGAACAGGCAGAGCAAGCTAGAAAAGCTGAACAGGCAGAGCAAGCTAGAAAAGCTGAGCAGGCAGAGCAGGCTAGAAAAGCTGAGCAGGCAGAGCAAGCTAGAAAAGCTGAACAGGCAGAGCAGGCTAGAAAAGCTGAGCAGGCAGAGCAAGCTAGAAAAGCTGAACAGGCAGAGCAGGCTAAACTAGCCAAGCAAGCTGAGCAAGCTAGAAAAGCTGAACAGGCAATGCAGGCTAAACTAGCCAAGCAAGCTGAGCAAGCTAGAAAAGCTGAGCAGGCTAAACTAGCCAAGCAAGCTGAGCAAGCTAGAAAAGCTGAACAGGCAGAGCAGGCTAAACTAGCCAAGCAAGCTGAGAAGGCTGAGCAAGCTAGAAAAGCTGAGCAGGCTAAACTAGCCAAGCAAGCTGAGCAAGCTAGAAAAGCTGAGCAGGCTAAACTAGCCAAGCAAGCTGAGCAAGCTAGAAAAGCTGAACAAGCTGAACAGGCAAAGCAGGCTAAACTAGCCAAGCAAGCTGAGAAGGCTGAAGAGGCTAAAAAAGCTGAAGAGGCTAAAAAAGCTGAAGAGGCTAAAAAAGCTGAACAGGCTAAAAAAGCTGAAGAGGCTAAAAAAGCTGAGCAAGCTAGAAAAGCTAAAAAAGCTAAAAAAGCTGAACAGGCTAAAAAAGCTGAACAGGCTAAAAAAGCTAAAAAAGCTAACCAAGCTAAACTCGCTAAACAAACTAAACTCGCTAAACAAACTAAACTCGCTAACCAAGCTAAACAAGCTAAACTCGCTAAACAAGCTAAACAAGCTAAACAAGCTAAACAAGCTAAACAAGCTAAACAAGCTAAACAAGCTAAACAAGTTGAACAAGGCAAACAAGCTGAACAAGGTAAGCAAGCTGAACAAGGTAAGCAAGCTGAACAAGTTGAATCAAATACTCTTCAAATTGAAAACGAGTCCCTTACCAAAGTTGAATCTGTAGAAATAAAACTTGATCAAGTTAAATATATAGACAGTTCTAAGAATGATGTAGTCTCACCTAAAAAGAAAAAATCTAAATGGAAAAAATTTTTATCATTTAAAAAAAATAAAAAATAATGTGTTTATTTATTAAAATAATATAATTTTTGTATATTAATATATGGATGACTCGATAGGATTGCCAAATACTACAAATTTATCATCTCGTGAATCATCTCGTGAATCATCAAATGAATATGTATATAAATTACGTAATTCTAATAAACCATCATCGTTGGTATCGGAAACGCCGTCGGATTCGCCATCGCCATCGCCGTCGGATTCGCCATCGCCATCGCCGTCGGATTCGCCCGCATCTGCATCTGCATCTGCATCTGCACCTGCATCTGCATCCAAAGCAACAACTGCATCTGCATCCAAAGCAACAACTGCATCTGCATCCAAAGCAGAGTCCAAAGCCGCAGCCAAAGCCGCAACCAAAGCAACAACCAAAACAACAACCAAAACAATAACCAAAACAATAACCAAAGCAAAATCTGCATCTGCAACTACATTAAGTTCTTCTATTATAGAAGGAAAAACTACATATGTACTTCCTCAAATAGTAAAATGTTCAATAGATAAATTGCAATTTAATAATGATATGGAAGGAATGCATTTAATTTCTCAAGTAGAAACTAATATTGATGGAAAATTAAAGCATGTAGGTCGTCAGTGTAATTTACTTGTTTTCAAGAGTGACAAGACATGTCTTATTAGTGATGAGGGTGTAATGTCCTTGGGAAATAATCTTATTCAGGTAGAAATTAATGGAGGGCGTATAACAGACACAACAATGCAGTTTTTCTCAACTTGTAAAAGACTTAAAAAAATAATATTAAGATGTGATACTTCAGATGTAACAGATGCTGGATTTGAGTACTTGAAAAATCTAGAATTAGAAGTTCTTCATTTAAATAAAGTAGCAGCGACAAATGCTGGACTATCTTATATTCGCGCTAATGATATAAAATTAAATGGCAACTTTAGCGGACGTGGTCTATTAAAAATAATTCATGAAAATCTTGAACAATTAGATATTACTGGTGGATCATTCCGCCAAGAAGTATTAGATTCTTTAGCTTGTCTTGATCATTTAAAAAAACTTTATTTAGGTGTATGTTATCCTACAAATATACAACTTAATATAAAAGATCTTCGCCTTGAAACTCCTACGTATATTATTACAAATGAAAAAATAGAAAAATTAACTAATTTTTCTAAAAAAAATATTAAGGATGATTTAATCCTTAAAGAATGGTCTTTATGGGAAAAACCCCAAAGATCTTTAGGAGGATCGCTCTTTCATCAAAGGTACGAGGGGGAAATAATTCCACCAAAGCACGCTACAGAGTTATTTGTTCTTAAAAGTCCAGAAATTCCAATAAAGTACATAATTAGTAATGATGGTGAAAGCGCGATTTGTAATATGTATAAACAAATTTTAACAGAAAAATTTTCCCTAATACGACTAGTTGAGTTAACTAATGTTGAAATGTGCATGGATTTTATAAAGCATATTAGTCATTTGGACGATGATGTTATACAAACTCTAAAGATGGCAGATCACCACCTGTCAAAAAAACACTTGTTAGATCGTTTGGATGTAGAAAGTATAAATGAATTATTAAAAAGTGATACTATGTTTGCAGGGGCAGCTCATTATTATATAAAATCCAAAGATTACAATTATACTAACTGTGATATTGATATTCCATTACGTTATTTTCAGCATATTGATCATGAGGGACAAATTATTGTTGGCTGGAATTTCAATGGATTATCATCTCTTTGGATGATGGAAATTATGCATCGCTTGCAAGGAAAAACCTTTAATATGAAGGCACTTTTATATTACTATTTGGATAGTTACCCCCATCATCCAAAGATACATATGCAAGATTTTAATGAATTTATGTACAGGGAGGAGGATATTATGAAACATCATCAAGATATAATATGTGATCTTGAAGAAAAAACTCAAAATTACGTTGATATTCACAATAAAATAGATGAGATTCAATATATGAAGAAACTGGATGATTATATTCAATTATTAAAAAAACTAAAAGGAGTTGATAGAATGATAGCAATAAAACTCATGAAATCTATTAAAAATCCAATGAAATACTTTGAAGTTTCAGTTGATAGTCCTCTTCAAGATCGTTTACATGCACAAATGCTTGGAGATTTATTTGAGTGGACACCAGCTCATCAAACTCATGTTAATTTTTTGTGTAAAAAACGTATTGATAGTCCACCAAAACGATGTTTTATTACACATTGTAAAAATACAATTACTGGTAAAGAATGTGTAATTACAAGTTATGATACTCTAACAAATAAACCATACTTTAGTGAAGTTGATATTATTGCAGAACTTGATACACCACAAGAGTGTATGGGATTTATTAAAAAGTACATTCCTAATGTAGATACAGATAAAAAGAAATTTGACAAATTCATCCGCCATATTACAAAACTTTTGAAAACAACTGACGAGTACGTGGAACCCTCAAAGAACTTGAATCCTTGTGATAATGCCATCTTGATGCGCTTGGAGATATTTGTTAAAAAGTTTGAAGGAGAAACTATGAGCACTAAAAAACTTTATATTGCTTTTTTAAAATATATGATTCATTTAGATGATAGATTAGCAAATCATCTTACATATGACTTGATGATAAAATGTCTATACAAGCTAGATTATATAAAGAAAAAGAATACTTGGAATATTGTTAGCGTTTCTTTTTAGACGAGGTGGCAAATATTATAATTGCAATTAAAGCAGCTACTAGAAAGAATATTAATTTCGTTTTATTTTCATCTTTATTATCATCATCTTTTTTATCTTTTTTATCTTTTTTATCTTTTTTATCTTTTTCATCATCATCTTTATCATCATCTTCATCATCATCTTCATCATCATCATCATCTTCATCTTCATCATCATCATCTTCATCATCATCATCATCTTCTTCTTCTTCTTCTTCATCATCATCTTCATCATCATCTTCATCTTCATCTTCATCTTCATCATTTCTTGCTGCTGCTTGTGATGTTGCTGCTGCTTCTTCTGCTTTTCTTTTTGCTGGTACTGCTGCTCCTGCTTCTGGTGCTGCTGGATCAGTTCTTGCTGCTGCTGCTTCTGCTTCTTCTGCTTCTGCTTCTGGTGCTGCTGGATTAGTTCTTGCTGGTGCTGCTGGTGCTTCTTCTGCTTCTGCTTTTCTTTTTGCTTCTTCTGCTTCTGCTTTTCTTTTTGCTTCTTCTGCTTCTGCTTTTCTTTTTGCTTCCTCATCTGCTGCTTCTTCTGCTGCTTTATATGTTGCTGCTTTTGCTTCTTCTGCTGCTTTTGCTTCATCTGCTGCTGTTGCTTCTGCTGCTTCTTCTGCTGCTGCTTGTGCTTCTGTTGTTGCTGGTGCTGCTGGTGCTGTTTGTGCTGCTGGTGCTGCTGGATCAGTTCTTGCTGCTTCTGCTGCTTCTGCTGCTTTTGCTTCTCCTTGTTCATATTTTTCTTTATGTTGTGCTACACGTACTTTTAAACTCGTATCAATTATACTATCACGGATAGTATCTTTAACATTATAAAAACTTTGAATACCTTTAAAAATATCTATTATTTCAGTATATTTCTTATCATTCACATAATTACACTTCAATAAAAACGGACTGGGTGCGTGTGGATTATCTGGAGTATACTGTATTATTTGAAATAAAACAACACTTAATAATAACTGTGCCTGAATGTTTCCTTTTATATATTCTTTTATTTTATTACTTTCATCAAGTATATTACGCAATTCTTTTTTTTTAACAGGAATTAGTCTATTAAATAATGCAATCTTTTCAATTATCTCTCTTAAACTTTTTCCTTTCGAATCACCTAATTTTCCAGTAATATTTTCTGATAAAAATTGTAATTTTTCATTTGGATAATCTTCTGCTTCTGCTTCTTTTTTTGCATCTTCTTTTGCATCTTCTATATGTTTATCTAGTAAACTTATGTTTTGTATTATTTTACCCTCTATGTTAATTAGTGTATATGTTCTAGATTGAAACCACCGAGCATAACTTCGTAATATAACATAATGTTTAACATCATAATATTCATCGTTATCAAATTTTACTCTAGTTCCATGATTATACTTCGCCCCTCCTGATAATTCTTGCACTTGAGGTGTTTCTAGTTTATCTAAAAGAGTCATATAGTTTGTTTTATACTTGATGTATTTTTGATATGTAATGCTCATTATTATAACAAATATATTTTATTATTAATCTAGAATATATTTTATTTATTTCTAATTTTTGCAAAAATTAGAATAGTGACTACTATAATACATACAATTATTACTGAATTATTATGTATTGTGGAAGAATCACTTGTAGTAGGTTTATTTGTGGTAGGTTTATCTGTGGTAGGTTTATCTGTGGTAGGTTTATCTGTGGTAGAGGTATCTGTGGCAGGGGTATCTGTGGTAGGGGCATTTGTGGTAGATGCCTCTGTGGTAGAGGTATCTGTGGTAGATGCCTCTACAGAAGAGGGAATTAATTTTCGAATTTGTTCTTCTATATTACTTGAATTTTCTATGTCAGCTTGGGTTTTGATTAATTCTGGTAATTGATTAATTATATTAATCAAGTTATTTTTAAGTGTAACTCTAATTGTATTTTCGACTTCATTCTTAATGGATTTCACGATAATGTCTTGAATTTCTAATAATTTAACTATAAAATCTTTTTTATTATCTTGAAGTGTGTTATTGGTTATAGATGTTATATCTGAGCTTGTCCAATAAGATATTTCTTTTTTAACAAGTAATTGACTATTATTCATAGTATTCTGTAAACCTATTACTAGGTATATACCCCCCCTAATCCACCCAGGAGTATGTTTTATTACTATATAGTAGTTTCCCTTGTATCGTATAATATTACCAATATCTTTTCCAATTTGCGGTGTTGCAACACCATCAGCAGATGTTCCGCCGCCATATAATTCGAGTGCATGTGGAAGATGGGGTGTTTCTAACTCGTGTAAAAGAGCAATGTAATTTTTCTTATATTTTACGTACTCTTGATATGTAGCGCTCATTATTATAATGAATATAATATTTTATAATCTAGACTATTATTTCAATAAAATTCTTAATTAAATTTAAAAAAAAAAAAAAGTTAGATATTATGCGTATTTTTTTACAAATCTTTAAGAGGATCATCGTCCGAGTCATCATCCATGGGTGTATCCTTAATACAGTCCGCAAGTTTTTGCAAGCGTTGTCGCTCACGTATTTCTTTTTCCTTATGCGGATACAAGAGAATTTCGCGCTCGTCTAGCATCATATGAATCTCCTTTTGCATATTTGGGACTGGGACACGATCGTATGTTTCTAAATTAGGATGACAGCGAACCAAACACATATCAGTAACCTTGCGATGATAATACTTTTCAATGAAAAACTTGTATGCGTTCAATTGTAGTGTGTAATGTGTAATATTACAATCATCAAGGTAGCTCAATATAGAATTACCTTTTTGCCATCTATTTTCGTATTTAAATTCTTTTGAACGCTTCCAATCATATACAAGTAGGTTTCCCTCTTGATCCTCAAAAATCATATCAATGCTTCCCGCCAGCATGTAATACTCGCTAAACACAATCATCTCGGTACGGAAGGGTTTTAGATGTTTGTAATCCTGGGCAAACTGTAGAAACATTTTAAATTCAGGAGAATCGTCCTCATAGGGATGCTCGTTATAGTGTTTTTCAATATTCAGGTGCATGATTGATCCCAAATTAGAAGCTTCTTTGCCCAAATCATCCCATTGCTTTTTAATCGCCTCAGCGCTCATTTGGTAATAACGGTAGGTTGGATCAAACTTGTATTCACGTTTTTTCATAATTTTGGGAATAACCTCATCGGGATCAAAATGTCCAAAGTACTCATGAACAAATCCAGTAACACTCAAGTCCAATTTTGTCCACGTGGTAGCATCAGGTGTTAATTTAATATAATAGTCGTGATTTTGGATTTTTGTTTCGTGATTCATGTCATCATTAAAATAACACCTTGAATCTCTCTCGGAAGGGTTTTCTTTTTCCAATTTATCACAACCACTAGTACTCATTATATTTGTATGTTTTTTATTCTTTACATGTAAAATCAATTTTATAATTTCATTAAATAGATGTAATTTCATGACGACACAATGGACAGTTGCTATTTGAATCTATCCACCTATTCAAGCACTCAATATGAAACATGTGCTCACATTCTAGTGCATAACAAACCTCACTAATATTATGTTGGCATATTACGCATAATTCCCCATTGTCAGAATATATTTTATTAATATGATTATGATCATGATGATGATCATGATGATGATGATGATGATGATCATGATCATTAGATGGGGGTTCTACTTGAGTTAGAAATTCAGCAATCTCTGGTGTATTTGCATTATCCAGAATGGACTGAACGAGTGTATCAAGCATATACTGCTCTGATGGTACTGTAGAAGGATTTAATTCAAGTCTATCTGAATCAATTGGATAGACACGACTACTTATTCGGGATAATATTGGTAAATAATTATTTGAAGATGATAATGAAGAATTATTTCGATTACTTCTGTTAAAGAACCATTTAAATATAGACGATGGAGCAAATCTTTGCCTAAACATTAGTATTGTAATGATTAAATTATTATACATTTAACCCGTACCACATTTTAATTTCCCCCTTTTTAATATATTTATGTTGTTATATTTTCTCTCATGGCGAGTCATTATAATTTTAACTTGTTTATTTCTGATATACTATCATCACGCCGAATTAATTCATCAAAGAGTTTTTTATTAATGTTTTTGTTTTTCAATAAATCATTAAGAACTAATTTATATTTAGGTAAAATATGAACATTTGTATTATCTGTTAATTTAAATTTGTTACATAATGTATTGGTTAAATTTAATTTTAAAAAATTGCAAAAAATACTATTTATTTCATTTGTATCTTTTTCATAAAAATAACAAAATTGATCTAAATATTTTTTTTTACAAATATAAAACCAATTTAAATCTTGTAAATACCACTTAAACATATCTTCTTCTTTTTTTAATTCTGAATATTGTTTATAATGCCCAGTTCTCTGATTTGATAAAACAGACTTTAATATATTTCTTACTGGACGAATAAAATATATTTTATCCTTAAAATACAATAATAATCGATTAATTTTATTAAAATCCTTAAAATTATTTCTTAAATCATTTGTTATTAGTCCAGATTCCTTTATTACTATATATTTTACATTTTGTTTAATAGGTGGTATATATTTTGAAATTTCATTTTTTGGGTCTGAAGCGTGAGCTAATGTAATATTACCCCCGTAACCACCTCTCTTTCCAAGTAAATAATTTACTTCAATAAATTTAACAAATTTATTATAACTTTCTTCAGTCATTTTATTCCAAAAATCACATCCAGAATTTTTTAATCTACTATAACCATGGTTAAAAACTATTATATTTTCATGAAGATTCATATATGTTGCTAACATTGTAGTTAAATTTCTATATGGGCCTAATATAAAAACTATTTTAATCATATATATATATATATATTATAAATTTAAGGGAATTAAATTCACAATGTCACTGTATTACAAAAAAGTGTCGTAATTATCGCAACACAAAATTGGCACGTTTTAGCTTATTTTTTATAAACAAGTGTTCGTTTTTTCAAAGTTTAGATAGTGTTGGATTTACTTTTTGACCCGTCTTATGTTCATACGCATAAATAAATATATTTTTAAAAGTTTTTTTACTGATTTGCTTAAAGGGGAAATTTAAATTATTATACTTTTAAATAAAAAATCAAGCTTGAACAATAGTTTCTGCTTTAAGATACTCTTGACGTGCCCATAATGGAATTCCAATAGAATCCCCATCAGATTCTTGATTTAAAACCCCATTAGATTCTCTATTAGATTCACAATTTGAATCCCCATTCAATTCCCTAATAGGATTGTTATAACTTGCGAATTCAATACTAGTTGTTAAAGAGGTATCACGGCGCCATGGTTCAATCTTGTTTAGCGAGTTTTTATATGATACACATATAAATACGCATCCATAAATCATATCCAAGTACATTACTGGATTTTCATAATAAGTCATAATTACACATTGACTAAACATTAATAAATTTACAATAAAAGACCATTTATTTTCAAATGTTTTACGATAAGGAGTTGCAATCATCTCGCTACATATGTACGCCATCATATGAGTACATGCATAAATTAACATTTGTCCAAGAATATTAAACTCGCGGGTACTCTCAATTAACAAACATACCATCACCCATCGAAGTGCGGATATACTATGCCACCAATAAAATTTACCTTTATACGAGGCATATAGTGGTCCCCAAGTACGGCGGAAAGGTCCAATCTTGTGTTTTTGTGTATGTTGTTTTAAAAACAAATGAACTATAAAAGGAGCAATAAAAGCAATCATCATATTCATAATAATACTAAATATCAAAGCTAAATTATACAACATATCTTGAAAAAGAATACTATGACGATAGTAATTAACTACTAATTGCCATGACTTTATAGTTGCAAGTATGTGAAAAGGCTGAATAATTATCCATGATTTTAGCACCCATGTTATTGATTTATGCCTTACAAGTTTTGCAAGACATCCTATTATTAGTGCAATACCTAACATAATAATAGCATGCTCTCCAGATAAAAGATCATAACATATAACATATCGCATGACAAGCATTTGTACTCCCATGAGAGTAGCAGTATCAATACATTTACCACGTCCAAATGTAATTGTTGAAAGAAATTGAGATAATATAAGAGTTATCCATTGAAACATTATGATAATAATCATTAATTATTTAAATCAATTATCTTGTAATAATTTTAAAATTTAACTCTAAATCCGCCATTTATCTCTTCAACAATATCTTTAACATCAGGTGATGGTGTAGATGATGTTAAAGGTGGTGCATCAACATCAACAACGTCAGCTGCATCAACATCAACATCAACTACGTCAGCTGCATCAACATCAACATCAACTACGTCAGCTGCATCAACATCAACATCAACTACGTCAGCTGCATCAACATCAGCTGCATCAGCATCACTTGGAGTTAATGATGATGTTAATTTATCCAATAATGAACTCGCAGTATCACTTATATATGTGATTGGATCCACACTAGGTCTTTCAGGGGTTATGCGATTAATTGGTTCCTCCTTATGATATACAAACCAACTTGTAATACCAACTCCTGCTATTATCAAAGCGCCTGTAACCATATAAGTTTCGCGAACATCTTTATGTTTTTTTGTGGTATACCCTTTAATAAAAAAGTAAACCCCGACAAACAAGCCCATTGCTAGACTCATATCGACAACTTTAATTTTATTAACTAATGCAGATGCATAACCAATATTTATTAAAATTACAAGGGCGATCATACCATAATCTATACTTTCAATTTTAGAAAGTGATATCATATAAAATATTATAAGAAATTATTTTAATATCTAGATGTTGAAACTAATTTAAAGGTGTTATATAGTAATAATAAAAAATAATATAAGTAATAACTAATGGTGAAATTAAGATCCCATCAACAAAAAAGTGTTAATATGTTTCGTAAAACTCGCGGATTGATTTTGAATCATGGTATGGGCAGTGGAAAAACATTAACAAGTATTGCATGTGCAGAAGATGCAATGAAAAATAAACCTAACTTGCAAATACATGTAGCAGTACCTGCTAAACTCGTATCTAATTATGAAAAAGAACTTGCAAAAGCTAATGCAAATACAAGCAAATATATTATTATGTCTCACGATAAATATATAAAGTGGATTCAACCACCATATTCAAATATTCTCTTGATTGTAGATGAAGCTCATATATTACGAAATGCTACTACAGAAAAGTCTAAAGTTTTTTTCAAGGTTGCTCGTTATTGTTATAAAGTATTACTACTAACAGGTACGCCTCTTGTAAATTATCCAAGTGATGCTTCACATCTATTAAATATGATAAAAGGGAATAAATTCTTGCCTACAGATCAAAAAATATTTAACACCAAATTTATTAAAACATCCACAGAAACAAACTTTTTTCCATTTACTAAAAAAATAACAAAAATAAATATAATAAAAAAAAAAGAACTTGCAAAAGCTTTTAAAAATCATATATCATGTATTAAAACAACAATAAAAGATTTTCCAAGTGTATCATATACTTATCGACGTGTAGATATGAGTCCTCAACAGTATCTTGTATATAGGGATATGGAACGTGAATACCTATCAAGTAAAGCAAAACGTATTATGGCAGAAACAGGTTCATCTCAGGTATTAAATACCTTTATGAACAAAACACGTCAAATATCGAATATAATTAAAAATCACAAGAGATCTCCAAAAATAAATGCAATTAAAAAGCAAATAAAAAATGATAATATGTTTCCAGTTCTAATATATAGTTTTTTTCTTGATGCAGGAGTAAATCCCATGTTCAAAACATTAAGTAAAAAATATAAATGTAAACGTATTACTGGAGATACAAACAAGCTCGAGCTTGAAGATATAACCAAAAAATATAATACGAAAAAACTTGATATATTATTGATTTCAGGTGCAGCTGGTTTTGGTTTAGATTTGAAAAGAACTATGAGCATACACATTATGGAACCAACTTGGAATAAAGCAAATATAGATCAAGTTATTGGTAGAGGAGTACGCTATAAATCGCATATTGATTTACCAGAAAAAAAACGCCATGTTAAAGTATATCATTGGTTATCTGTTATTCCCAAGTCTTTATCTTCATTTGTATCAAAACCTAGACCAAGTGCTGATGAATACCTGTATGAAATATCTCTACAAAAATCTAAATTATTAGAAGAGTACGGTAAAGTAATATGCGACTCCATATCTGCAAGTGGTGGCGGTGTATCGAATGATATAAAATCTAAAAATATTTATTCTAATTTTGATATTCATCAATTTATTAATATGTATTAATTATCTCATTGTATATTAATCATGAATAGTTTAAAAGGGATTAGAATTTTTGTTAGGGATAACTTTGAAGATATAAAAAAAAATATTATACATCAATACGACAAGCTTGAAAATAATATTGTAATTTCAGATGTCGAAGAATTATTAAATATAAAAAGTTCTGAATGGCGTGATTGGAATCCTCGTAATGAATTAGTAAATTTGGCACCACATGACTTGGACCGTATTATGTTAATGATGATGATGCAATTTGATGATAATGTAATTCCACATGAGAATGAAATTCATCATGAGAATAATATTCCTCAATTTGCTGGCACAAGTGAAATTAACTTTAAATCTCTTACTTGGTGGTTACAAGGAACAAAACGTTGTAATAACTTGAGTAAAAGAAAAAATAATGTTTTAAAAGTTTCTTTCATGACGTTATGGGGATTATTCAGCGCTCACGAAACAAACAAATATCTGGATTATTTTACCTACAAGAGTCATTTTCAACAAAATTTTTATAATCTATTGCATGGGGGAATAGTTACTATTATATTTATTTTTATTAATGGGCTCATAAGCTATCATATTAATAATTGTGATTATTTTACACTGATTGCCAAGTTATCTATAATAATTATACTGATGCGTTATACAACAGGAGTAAAATTCATAACGAATACCCATCAGCAACGTTTATTTCTGGACTTTTACAGTAAATTTGTAAAAAACACTAATCATAAAAAAAAATTCGAATCATTTATGCATATGATTCAAAATACACAAGATTTAGACGAAATTAAAAAATATATTGATATGAATTATACCTCTGATATTATTTTTAAAAATTTTATAAAAAATATAACATCTTATGAAATCAAACTGTATATTTTAGATGTTGATAAATTATATTATGTAATACATGATAAATGTGATAAATTCTCTAAAGTATGGTGTTGTTTAACAGATAAATTTGATAATTGGGATATTGTAAAACGTCATTATATGAATGAACCAATAATATTTAATAAAAATAAACATCGTTTCACAGAAATGTTAACTCATGAGCAAGCAATGAAATTAATGTAATGCATTCCAATGTAATGCATTCCAATGTAATGCATTCATTTAGATTAATCTAAATGTTCACGATGAGTACTTTGAGTATTGTAACTATTGCATTCGCATCGGTATAAATTTTCTAAATTAAATCTCTTTTTAGATTTCTTACCGCAATCATTACAAGTATATGCTTGCATCCAATTATACTCGGGTGGACTATGTAGGGTAATCTGATCGTATATTTTCCATTGTTCCTTCATATCGATGGCAGACTTTTTACATATTGGACATCTATATTCGCCACCCAAGAGTAGTTTTTGAAAACATAATGCGTGAATTATATGATTACATTGCATAAATGTCGATGGTAATCGCGAATCATGCAGTCCATCTAAACATACACTGCATTTTGCATCAATAGCAGAACTAATACATGCGTGGTTTTGGATATCTTTGACACACAATCCACATTTATCACAATGTTCATAATCCTCTTGCCTGCCAATGCGACACATACCACATTTATCACAGTGGTAAATATCTCCAGGGGCGTTCTGCCATAAACTACATATCCTACAATAGTACTTGTGAGGTTTATTAAACGAATAACATATTGGGTTGCCACATACGGATGCTTTTTTTTGGATACACATACAATCATCACATTGCATCATTTTTACCTTGAATCTATCATGTGGTTTGCATATTCTGCATCCTGCAACTGTAGAAGTATCTGGATCCACAGGAGATAACCACTTATTATAATGAGAACATACTTTTCGTGGTTTCTTTAAATCAAAATCTGTATTACGAGTTTCTATATTTGGTTGCATTAAATTAAATATCAAACGATTCTTTTCTTCTATTGTAATATTCATATTATTAATATTGCGAATTTGTTGTCGTTTTTCGTCCATTCGATTATATTCAAGATACAAATAATCTCATAATTAGGAAAAAGATATAATTTTATTATATTATGGGACGTAGAATATCTAAAGAACTCGTTCTATTACAGGAATTTAATTACAAGTATTCAATTGTTAAACCTAATATTATCAAGGTTTTTGATAAAGACGAGTTTTTACCAAGGTACGCTGTTGAGTTTAAAATGCCTCGCGATTATCCATTTCGTCCTCCTGAAGTATTAATAAATTCAATTTCCTTACAAATGTTATTATATTCTACATTTAAAGCACTCATTCTGAAAAAAATAACAGGTATCGACTGTTTATGCTGCGAAAGCTTTTTATGTCCTAGCAAGTGGACAATAGCTCTTAATATGCCAGCTATGCTAAAAAAGATTAGAAACTATTTATTGTTAAAACGACGTGTCTTGTGGTGGTTTATTGCAAGTAAAATTGAACAACATTATATGATATATGGTATTACTCAATATGTATAATATAGCTGCTCTTGTTACATCATCTGCTGGTATAGCAAGAAATAATGTCCCTAGTACAGTATTAAAATTAACATATAATCAAGTTCTTTAAATACGATAATCTAGTTCCATAAAAACTATAATATTCATTGAATTACATATGTATACATTATCCACTTTATTGCTTGATTACATGGATATTTTTTTAATATTTTATCAATTGTTTTACATTGTTGTTTTCTAATAATTTTTTGTCCCCAGGATGCTATTTGACGTTTGTAATTACCTAAAAAAGGATTGCGTGATAATTCGCGAATATTCCATGGTTTATCTGAATACATATATATAAAATCAATATCCAAATTTGGATTCTTCGACAAGCTCTCCCAATTCCAAGGTTCATTTATATTTTCTCTTACATCACGCATAGTTATAGCTGGATTTGCCGATATACCATCCCAATCCCAGGGAATCAAATTATCAAGAACACATTTAATTTCAAGATCATAACGACGAGATAAATGCCATACATTTATGATATTAATGGTATTATTGTTATTCATTGTTTCAATTAAATCTTGAATTGGAATGTTTGGATTGTACGAGATGGATTCCCAGTCCCATGGAGCATTTATTTTAAGAATTTCTTTGTTTAAATGTCCAAAGTTTGATAGAGCACGCCAATCCCATGGTAAATCCATCTGCAGTATTTCCAATGGGTGTTTTTTGTAGGCCAAATTCCACCAAGACCAAGGCTTTTCTAAATTATCTAAAACATCATATATTGTTATATTAGGATTAAATGATAATGTAATCCAACTCCAAGGTAAATTTGGATACATTTTAACAATGTCCATTGTTATTATTTTATTTTCGCTAATATGCGACCAATCCCAAGGTTTATCTAAATTTTTATAAATTATACTCCATGTTAAATCCTCGCGTAGAGATATTTGCTCCCATGTCCATTTATATTGAGGGTTTTGTATAATTGAATCCAAAGTAATATTTGGATTTTTGGATAGACTCATCCAATCCAATTCTATAATATCAGATTTATTTTTGTTAATTTCATCAATTAATTCAATATCCATAAATGGTAAACTACATATACGTCTCCAATCCCATGACATACCTAGGTTATCTAAAAAAAACTCTTTAGTAAGATTAGGATTCCATGAAATCCCACGAAAACTCCATGATAAATCCGGATATTTACGAATTATATCTAAAGTAATACAAGGATTTCTCGATATCCCCCACATATTCCATGGCAAATCATAATTGCTTAATAATATATGAAATGGAATTACGTAATGTTGTGAAATATACTTCCAATCCCAGTTATAATCAGGATATTGTATTATATACTGAATGCGAGGAGCAACAAACATTATAATATTATAGTCATATAATCATATAATCATATAAACTCACAAATAATAAAAATTATATCATCAAGTATATAATCTGAAAATACCTGTAGTACTATCTTGTGTTTGTATTGTCTAACAATTGTTTGACTCCATTTTGCTATTATATTTCTAGCATTATACTCAGTAATAAACACATGATCACAAAATACATTATAACACCATGGCACATCTGGATGTGCGAGTACTTGCTCCATTGTTAAATCACTTCTTACAGATATTTTTAACCAGTTCCATGATTGATGTTTATGTTTTAAAATATAATCAATATTAACAAAATAAGTATTTATAATTGTTGTTCCCCCCATCTGATGATAATTCCATGGTTTATTTGGAAATAAATCAATAATATCACTGGTGAATTCTTTATGATAATGTAGAGTGTCCCAAGCCCAAGGCAATCTCGGATTACTTGTTATTTCACACATAGGAATGTGCATCTGTAGGTCTTGCCAATTCCAAGGAATACTTGGATATTCAATAATATCCTCAAGTTTAATATTTGGATTACATGAAAGTACCTCCAATTGCCAAGGTGCATCAGGATTTGCTAAAATCTCACTCCTTGAACTTTTAATTGTAATATAGCTCCAATCCCATGGAAGATGAGATGTTTCAAGAATATAATCTAGGGTAATTCCATTACACGTAGAGATAACTTGCCAGTTCCACGGTAAATCAGTATTTTCACAAATATGTTGTAGAGTTATATGATTTGTTAATTCACTAGCTATACGATTAAAATAATCTAATGCATTATATGATATATTATATAATGCTCCAAAAGGAGGATCATATAATGAACTAAGGGATGTTCCATGAATTGCACAAGCAATGTGTGTTAGTATACTCCAGTTCCAATTTGCATTCGGTTTACGAAGAATATCATCTATCGTTAAGAAACTGCTATTTGATAAAATATTATAATCCCAAGGAACATCTGGATATTTCCTTATAACTTTAATTGAAAGATCCGCGCGCGATGTAATTATAGACCATACCCATGGTAAATTTAAATTTTCAATAATAGTTTTAATAGAAACCATGCTCGATACACGCCACCATTTCCATGGAGCTGTAGGATTAGATAAAATTACTGGTATCATTTTTGGTTTTTTCGATAATACATCCCAATCCCATGGTGCATTAATGTGTTTACGTACGTCTTTATGTGTTAATGTGCTATCTCGTGACAATTCCCACCAATCCCAAGATTGATTGCTTATATTAGCAAATGCAACATCAATAATACGAGCCATTTTATTACCTTTTATACAAGGTATCTTGTATATAATATATTTTGTTCCATTTTAAATCTTCAAGGGTGTAAATGATAATCTTCAAGATATAATAGTATTGTGTTCATTCCATTGTTTTATTTGTTTATCTAACCATGTGTTATATATTTCACCTGTGGATATATTTTCACCTGCTATTCTTATATATGATTGTTTATCCTGTTCATATAATCTGTATAAATTTATAATATCATCATTTTTCAAAACAAGTACGCGTGAAATTTGTTTTATAAATTCTACTAATTTAACCTCCATATTAATTTGTGTGATACGAGCAACTGCTTTTGGTTTTATTTCACTTAGCAAACGTAAATTAGTACGTATGGATTTGATATCTTGATTTAATGGAGTAAAGTCGTCAAACCACACGTACAATATTCCCACATTATCATAAAACTTTATTGGTTTCATTATATGATAGTGTTTGAAAAATTGGGATATATATAGTATCATATCAATACAAGATTGACGACGAAAACTACCAACAATTAATAAAAAACTACCTCCAGCTTTTAAACAACGAAAACATGTCATTAAACCACATAATTGATATTTCCATGTTGATTGTGCCCAAAGAATCTTTCTATCAGTAGGAGTTTTTCCCTTTTTAATATATTTTTTGTCTATTAAATGAGAGCCCCAATTTATTAAATCATATTTTTTTACCTTTGCTATCTTTTTGTAAAAATGTTCGTCTTGAATAATCATATGTGTAGGGATTGCTTTAAAATACATGCACTTTTTAGTAATAGGCTTGTCTGAAACCATTAATATTTCTTTAAACATTGGATTAATATTAAAAGATTGATATACTGAATCCAAATATATATCAATATGTTTTTTTAACAGGTGAGTTTCTTGGGGGCTTTGTCGCTGTAAGAGACGTAATGTATAATACTTAAATTGCTTGTCCATTTGTATTTTGTTAGGAATTAGCTTGTATCGATAATTTAGTTTATGTGGTATATCTTTATATGTTATTTTCATACTATGTGGTGGTTTGCCCTTACATGTTATTATAAAAGCATTAGAAGGAAACATATGATCTAATTTTTGAATTCTACGTACTTGTATTGAGAACTTGCTTTTAGGATCATCAATATAACGATATATTTCACTATCCATAGGAAACTTTCTAAAGAAAAAACATTTTGTATTTTCCATTTGTATCAAGGTGGAATTACTTATCTTGTAAAAACTTTTTGGATTTTTACGAATATTATCGCGCTCTGCTTGGAGTTGCTTTATTTGCTTTTTATTGTTAATATTAAGGTTTTTCTCTTGTTCATCATATAAACGTTTTATACGTTTGTTATAATCAATAACAATCTTTGATACACTATCCCAATCATCAAAAGTTATATCAAAATCTATTACATAATCCCATGGCAATAAGCATGTTAAGAAAAATTCATCGCCTACATGCATCTTGTGAAAGAATTCTAATTGAGGATGATTTAATAATTTTTTTACATGATATTGTGAAAGACAAAATCGCGCATAATGTTTTGTAAAGTGTTTGATTTTATGATAATTTGATTGAGTTTTTATACGTTCATTAAAATCATATTTTGATACTCGCATTTGTTTGATAAATGATGTTTTTAGATTATATTGAAAGATACGGTTATATACGTGAGAAAAGGGTTTAACTGGAATGCAAGATTCGCTAATTGTTATAAATTTTATATTTTGGGGATCTTTACAAGCCTCACGTAATAGCATTTCGTATGCACGTGTAATAAATCCCCAACCAGTTTCTACTAGATTCTCAATAATACATGTTTTCAACCATGGAGTTTTTACATGCCTCGGATACTTTGGATGACAGTAAATACTATATTTTCCCTCATTATGTTTAAAAAATTGTTCCCATGATTTTGGAAAGTGTATATCGCTTATGCACAAAAATAGAAATGCAATCTTCATCCTTAATATGAGGAAATAAAATAATAGATGAGCTTGAATATAAAATTGAAAAATATTATATATATATATTGTATAATTTTATATTCAAGCTCATCCACGATGGCTCAGCTTGCCCCGCTTCCCCTCCAGGTTGCCGTGTATCCCCCCGCGCATACCCGGCCTCCCCCCTCGCATCCCTTTCCCTCCGGGTTTGTCCACCCACTTCCCCGCCCGTACAGACTCAGTCAGCCTTGTCCCAACTCTGTTTCTATCACGGGTGTGACTTCTGATGAATTTTGGGATATTCTTTATGATCTAAACATTCGGCGACCGGATGATATTGAACGCTTCTCAGCTAGTGAGCTGGCTAATGGCGGCAGGCGTTTTAATATCGTGCTTAAGGAGTTTAACATGATCGAGGTTATTCTGGGTCATCCCACCTGGAATGCTTTCCCATCTGTTGGTTGGGGCACACTGGAAGCAGCAGCTTTCCAAGTTGCTAAAAGCACCGGGGAATCCAAGGCATCCGTTTGGCGACGTCTCTGCTTGGCGGATGATCTCTAAGCAATTAACATTTTGACATTTAACAATTTAACAATTTAATAATTTAACAATTTAACAATTTTTTTTATTTAACTAAATAATGAGTGATGAAATTCATTAAAAAGTACGTACTGTTTCAAGAGAAAAATCTGAAGAATCAACTTTATATATAAGAGTTTCATTTAATATAATTTAAATGATAGAATTTTGTGATCCACTAGTTTACATTGATTATACTAATATTGATATATGGATGATAGTGTGGTTGCTTATCATATGCTCATGTGTTGATTATGTACGGAGAAGAACACAATTTTTACTTGCTATTATCACAATATATATTGTAATGTACTTGCATTGGATAACAGATATCACAATTAAAATAGATGTTAAAGGTGCATGTGTAGAAAGAAATTACACAAACATACGTGTAGGTGATCATCTTTTGGTACAAAGCGATGGGTTTTCTCCACAGTACTTGAGTGAACCATTTGAATATCCATATCATGTTATAGTTAATAATATTCCATATACTAGTTGTAACGGATTAAATATTACGATTTCTCCTTGGCAAACTAAACATTATTGTAGCTATGAATACATGTACATGTATAAAAATTATAATTGGAGTGAATTTCACAAAATGTATTTAAACAAAGTAACCTTAGATCGTATACCTCTGTATCTTGATGAAAGTGATTTACATAACGAGTATAATATAGTATCAATATTATGATGATCATGATGTAATACGATCGATAAACCACTTGGAAACTGATTTTTGGTGGGTACGAATATGTTTGGAAACCATATTAATCCATTCTTCAAATTCATTATAATCATTCTCCACATTGTAATATATTGGTTTAATAAAAGGCGGGGTATCTTTTAAACGGCGTGTCAAGCATTTTGCCGGCTTGCAAAAATTATTATAGTTGTTATCACCTACGCCAAATACACAATAATTTTTAAAAACAAGAGGTTTATAATTTGCAGGTTGATATTTTTTGAGGAAACGACGTGCTTTTATTGCATTATCTGGAAAATCGCCATCGCCTGTTGTTGATATCATAAAAATTACAAAGTCATCCTCAGATATATTCTGTTTATTGTACATGGAAACAAAATCGTTTATAGTATGCATATTTACATGTACGCCTTGGATTTTAGCAAGAATAGTATGCAATTGCAATGCCATATTTTTGGTATTACCATGTTGTGATCCAAATGAAATCCATATTGTTGCTGTAATATTCATACCTTCAGTGAAATTTGTTCTAGTTGTGCATTTAATTGATGAATTGCATTTAATTGATGAATTGCATTTAATTGATGATTTGCATTTAATTGATGAATTGCATTTAATTGATGATTTGCATTTAATTGATGAATTGCATTTAATTAATAATGTATTTTGCTTGTTACAAATATATAACCTAAACAAAAAAACCAAGCTACATGACACCAGCCAAACAAGAAAAGATAACCCTTGTAATATCATTGTTTTAATTGTTATTATTAATATACATATATTTAATCCCCTTTATGAATTATCACAATTATAATTATAATGACGAATTTACGTAATAGTGTTTACACATGGTTAACACAGTGTTATTCATCTAGTATGGATGTTATAGAATTATGCTGGCGAGCATTGTGCATAATAATATTAAAATGGCGTTGGCAAATTTTAATAAGTATCATGTACTATGGATTAGCAACTATTATAATGTGGCTAATTAACTTGCACCACTTGCATATGTTTGTTTTGTGGTGGGGAGGGCTTGGAATTTTATCATCAATTGGCTTGGGATTTGGTATTCATACAGGATTTTTATTTCTTTTTCCACACATACTAAACGTATGTACGGGGGCGCCACCTGACGCGAGTTTTTTAAATATTTGGATACAAGTGGTACCTGCAGCTTTTATATGGGGTTGTGGAACTGCAATTGGAGAAATACCCCCATATTTAATGTCATATGGAGTTACACAACCTATCTTTACAGGCAAATTAGCAAAATTTCAGGAAATGACTAGTAATTTTATTCAAAAGTGGGGTTTTTATGGTGTTATTGTGATGGCAAGTTATCCAAATGCAACTTTTGATATGTGTGGAATGACATGCGGATATTTTAAAATGTCTATATGGGAATTTGTATGTGGATGTATAATTGGCAAGGCATGTATAAAAGCTATTTGGCAATCGCTATTTATGGTTATGTTATTTACAGAAAGATTTCGCAAACCGCTTGCAAATGCATTAGGTATAACTGAAACACTTGATAAACTTGCAAACAGATACATTAATCCAGAGCAAAATAATGGTTATTTGGGTATAATATGGGGGATGGTGGTTTTTACTTGGATAATTGCATTTATCATCATGATGATGTTAGAAACTGCAAAGTACCAGCGCAAAATAGAAGCAGGAAAAAGAAAAAAGGATTAAATGCACATTATATATTGATGGCATTTACTATATCATCAATATTATCAAGTAATTTCAAATTTAAATGTTTCCATCCTTTTAATAAATTCATATTATCCATATGGATTAATTGTTGCCACACACAGTCAAAAAACCCCTCGTAATTAAATACAATAATAGATTTACCCAACATCATAACATCATTTCGTGTTAATACATCAAATAGTTCACTCATAGTACCTATCCCACCTGGTAAAACCAAATACATATCACCCATCTCTATCAATTTACGCTGTCTTTCATGAAATTCGTAATCGTTTTCATCACATGTGAATAGGTGGGAATTAACTTTTATCACCTTTCCACCTCTCTCATGATGAATTTTGGGAATATTAGCTATCAAGCCTGTATGTCCACCGCCATATATTACACATATATTTGTATCTATACGTGATGCAAGTTTATTAATCTCTAGACGTACTCGTGAATTGTCAAGCTCGCGCGACCCCCCGAAAACTACTAAATTCATTATACAAATAGAGGTTTTTATCTTTGTTTCGTTTTATTTAAAATTATTTATCATATACAATAATCACCTAAAGGTGTCTATGCGAATTTCCAACTAGGGCAAACTTTAGAACTTGAGAGATATGTTTTACAAGAGTAACTTTAAAGTTATCATCTACCAAATCAGGGTTCTTTTCTACGATAATATCAAGATCTTCCTTGTTATCATATGGACACAAAGCATGAGTAATTCCTACATGTTTTGCTCCTTCAAGCTTTTCCTTTAGACCACCAATCTTCATAATATCGCCATTCAAGTTGATCTCCCCAGTCATAGCAAGCTTGTTATCAATAGGAATACCTTCAAGAAGCGAAATCAAGCATGTTGTAATAGCAGCACCAGCAGAAGGTCCATCTTTACTTGTACCTCCCTCTGGACAATGCAAATGAATTCCAAATGGATCACCATGCATAATTTCCCGCTGTTGATTCTTTTTAATTACTTTCCATGCAACTGTCTTTGCAACTCGCATACTTTCTTGCATTACTTTACCTTGCATTCCTGTTAGCTCCAAATGCATGTGCTTGTTTGAAGGAATTCTACTAGCCTCTACAAGAGTAAGACCACCATAGCCCCCTGTTGTAGCATATAGTCCATTTACAGTTCCAATTGTAGGTTTATCATGAGGTTTTGTAGGTGAATTACGTGTTTTGTCTTTAAGGAAATCCTTTTCAATCATGTCTTTAGTAACAATGGTCTTTGTAGATTTTCCAGTATTTAGAGTACGTAGATTCACTTCACGATACATCTCATACAAAAGCTCTTTAAACTTACGTACTCCTCCTTCACAGGTGTATTCATCTGCAATAAATCGTAGTATATCATCTTTAAATTCAAGAGTTGATTTACTCTTGATATCATCAATAATTCCCGGAATCAAATAGTTCTTTGCAATTTTAATCTTTTCATTCGTACAAAATCCAGTTGTGCCAACTGCAGTGATACGGTCTCGCAAGATACGACTAATCTGGGATGGATCGTTATAACTAAAGACAAAAATAACCTTGCTTAGGTCAATATTAAGATCACCAAAATACTTGTCTTGGAAATGTGAATTTTGAGTTGTATCAGTAGCATGCATCAAAATATTAATAATTTCATCACCCTTTGGAGTTTTACTTACTTTGTCCAATTCATCAAAAAAGATAACTGGATTCATACATTTTGCTTGCATGATAATACTTGCAATTTTTCCATAAATCGATCCAGTGTAAGTATAACCATGTCCCTCTAGGAAACTTGCATCAGTTGCTCCTCCCAATGCAATAAATGAGAATGGGCGCCCAAGAGTTTTTGCAATGCTCTTGATGAGGGTAGTCTTTCCATTGCCCCATGGACCATGAATTCCCAATACATTACCAATAGATTCTGGATTAGAAACTCTTTGTGCAATCATTCGTAGAAAAGTTTTCTTGGCATTATCATGTCCATAAACACCTTCTTCCATGTTAATACGCGCTTCGTTTAGAAATCCCTGGATTTCTTCTTCGGCACTATCTTTAGTTACCTTTTCTTCATGATATACGCCAAATGGCAACTGCATTGCACAATTAACCCAATTTTCAAGTTTACTATGGTCACTACCATACCGATCAGATGACTCGAGAGTTTCTAGCTTGCTCAAGATGATCCTTTTGTTATGGTCGTCCATATTTGATTCCATTACTCGCATAAAATGACTTTTTGAATTTTCCATATCACGCATTTTTTGCAAGCTATCAAGAATATTATCTTGAGTATCAACACTCATATTGCTAAAATCAACCTCTTCACGATTCTTGAGAGGTGTTGCACGTAGCCTCTTAAATCGTGTCTGCCTATCCGCTGGATCCGTATTATATTCACTCTGATCGTTATCAGTTGGATCATGAGGTGCCCCTCTCGATGTATCAAGAGATGTACGATTAGTAATGATCAATGGGAAAGTAAAAATATCCTCAAACTTTGGTGGGAAACCAGGAGGTGGTGGTAGAACATATTTTGTATCCTCTGTTGCTTTATTAATACTTTTATTTAGTTCCTTGATCTGTTTCTCAGTTCTTTTAATCTTGGTTGTAAGATATCGCAAGACATTAAATTTAGGATTCTTTTCTAGTTTTTCATCAATCTCATCAACTAGAAGATAACGTACGTTAGTTTCGAATGACTGTTCTTCTTCACAAGTTTCGTCAATTAGATCATCACGATAATCATCCCAGGAAAAACTTTTTGTTGTTACACGATATTTAATCTCTTTGTGCAAATCCATATAGATATTCTTTTCCATGATAGCATCGCTGAGGCTAGTGTACAATTGGTTGATTGGGCGCTTGGGCATTATGATAATTAATAAATATCCTCTACGTAGTATGAAATCAATTTTTTTCTTTTTATAAAAAAGTGAAAATTATATTTATATGATATATATTTATATATATATACTAATGAACGATCTTGATCAAACTAGCGCCGATTCATCTGTATCATCTAACAAAACAATTATGAAATCTTCACAAGTATCTTGTCATAATATGACTAGCAATATTCAATCAACTGTAAATAGTACTCAAACTAGTCGTTCCTCAAAATCACGATGCGCCTGCGGTGGATGTAAGAAAAAAACAAAAATGATTGGTTTTGACTGTCGCTGTGGATTTAGATTCTGCCTAGAACACCGTTCTCCAGAATCTCACTCGTGCACGCATATATATAAATCAACACGAGTAATTGAAATGAATATTGGAGAAGGTGTTTTTTGCAAGGTAGATAAAATCTAATTTTATAATGCTACAAGACGAGCATTCTTATTATATAATAACATGTACATTCGGGCAGGAGTGTATTCACCTCTACAGTAAGTATTACATTGTACGATAAATCTATGATATTTATCTGGGATACCATGTTTAAAAAACAAATATTCTATAATTACATCTGTTGTTACAGAATTATCAAGAATATCGACAATTACTTTATAGGTGTTACCTAACTTGCGTAGTAAACTTGTATTCTCAAAGTAGAATAACATTATGATATTAATAAAAAATCCCCTTAATTGTAATGCCTAAAATAACGATTATTGGAAATACCTATGTTGGTAAAACATCTCTAGTTGATATGTTTTGTAATAATAGAATGGCAATTGCTCCGACTATTGGAGCAGCCTTTCAAAGTATAAAACACAATGGAAGAAAACTAGAGATATGGGATACTGCAGGTATGGAAAGATATCAAGCACTAGCACCAATGTACGTAAGGAATGCTAATATAATTGTATTTGTATTTGATATCACCTCGCACAAATCGTATAATGGATTATTTAATACATGGATTCCATTTATTGAATCTTATATTAGTAAAAAGACACGATATATATTCGTGGGAAACAAAATTGATAAACATATAAATATTCAACATCATCCAATTTATACAGAGATACGAGAGCGGCTTGCTATTACATCGATAGGCGGACTATCTCTTATTGATGCACCTGTAATATGGACGAGTGCTATTAATAATACTAATGTTCTTGATTTATTTGATACAATTGTTGAAATGTGTCCTAGAACGCTTGATCCTAAAGAAGAAATTATTAATGTTGAAACTACTTATGATTTAAGTGATCAGGGAAAACATCCATTATCTATTTTTAGATGTTTTCCATGGTAACAAGTTTATCAACACGAGTTTATCAACATGAGTTTATCAACATGAGTTTATCAACACGAGTTTATCAACACGAGTTTATCAACTTTTAAATTTATCTAATGCAATACCCATTATAATATAGCCCTTATCAATACGCTTTTTAATTATATTTTTTTCTGCAAGAGCCTTGAGAAAAGCTCCCCTATTAATTATAGGATATCCCTTCTCGCACATGTACAAGCTAAATGCAATAAAAAGATTCTCAGATCCAACACTCTTACTAGCTGTCTTTACAGGATATGTTTTTTCATCAATAAAGTTGCTTAAAAGTTCCCCTACTGTATTAATCGTATCACGCGCAGGACTTGCGCCTAATAACATATTCAAATTAGATATAGATATACAAAAATCTATATTCTGATGTAAATGTGAGTGCTTTTCAATGAATCCTATTAAATCATCACATATTCCCACGCTAGTTACTGGTAATGGTGTATCTTGTAGATTATCACTTGTAATTATTGTAGAAGTAGGCGTAACTGTTAACCAATATTTTTGGTGATTATTATTATTAATATCATTACAATTAAGAGTTTTTTCAAATGCTAGCAAGCTAAATAGGGACTCTAAAGGAATATGGGATAAGGCATTCTTAACAAATGATGTATTACGTATTTTGCCAATTAAAGAAACATCCTTAAAACATGATATTTCGGATTGAGAACATGAAGTAACAAACGGCCTGCCTTTATATTCGTAAAGAAACATTTATAATTAAGGTGGTTTTGCCTTTAAAGAGATAAAAAATTAAAAAGTAATATGATTGATCAATTTATTGGTAGCGATTGCAAGCTTTTAGAAAAGACTGAAACATGTACGTTGTTTGAGTGTAGAAATAATCAACTTGAAGAAACAAAATTTGTCGCGTTTTATTTTTCTGCGCATTGGTGCCCACCTTGTAGGAGATTTACACCAAAACTTGTAGAGTTTTATAATAATGTAAATAGAGATGAAAAACATTTTGAGGTTATTTTTGTATCTGGAGACCGTACTGACGAGGAGTTTATAAAGTACTATGAAACAATGCCATGGCTAGCATTGCCTTTGAGCGAAACGGATCGTAATGAAAATTTACAGGAGAAATTTGGCGTTCAAGGTATTCCAATGCTAGTAGTTATAAATACAGAAACAGGGGGGATTTATACAGATGCACGTTCTGCAGTTCAAAATTGGAATACAGATGAAGATTCATATTCTGTACTCACGGAATGGAAGAGTTAAAGAAAGCATGATCTTTAATTTCACTCCATGTGTTCTTACCTAAGCGAAAATGTGAATCTTTATGTAAAAGAGCAAGAATAAAACTACGTGTTGTTTTATCACAATGAGGTATCTCTGGTGGTGTATTAATTATATTATTCATTAAAATACTTTTTTGGATTTTTGATGATCTGTTTTTTATTGTCCATACAAAGCTATTAAAAAAAAGCTCAAATACTATTATACCAAATGCCCACCAATCTGCACACCAACCATACTCTCCAAGTAAAACTTCTGGTGCAAAGTATTCCATTGTACCAACTTTATCATATGCACCTTTATTGTATGTTAATTCTTCATTATGTATTGAGAGTCCAAAATCGCCTAATATAAATTTATTACCACATACAAAGATATTTTCAGCCTTTATATCACGATGAAGAACCTTGTGATTGTGTATATGTTGAATAGCAGAACCCATCTGTAAAGTTATCTCTTCAATATGTGGCTTTTTTAGATTATATGCCTGAAGATATTCTAATAGATCTCCATCTTTACATAAAGGAAATACTAACATATTAGGAATTTGCGGGGTATATGTTATTAGAGGAATTACGTTAGGTTGTGGTTTAAATTTCATTAAAATATTATATTCATTGTTATGATAATCATTATAATAATCATTATGAATAGCTATTTTTAATGCATACTCTTGGAAATTATAAGTACATTTATATATTTTAGCGAATCCGCCTGTATTTATTAATTTTATTCCGCGATAACCATGTGCATAAAGATCATCAAGTAAATTAGGTGAATTGGATTCATTAGATTCTTTGGATTCATTAGATTCTTTGGATTCATTAGATGAATTTGAATCATTTAATGAATTTGAATCATTTAATGAATTTGAATCATTTAATGAATTTGAATCATTTAATGAATCCAAAGAATCTAATGAATTTGAATCATTTAATGAATTTGATATATATTTCCAAAAATATAACAACCATCCATGTTTAATCTGTAAATTAAACATATATATATATATTATATACAAAAATGTATATACAAAAACGTACTAAAATCAAACGTACTTGATAATTTCTCTCCACATACAATCAATTGTTGACGTAATCACATTAATACAAAGCTGATCGCACGAGTCTTGTTTTTGCGAGTTATGATTATGAGCATGTCCGTCTTGAACCAGTTGGCGCATGTATATGTAAGGAAAACGACGCTTGAAATTTTGTTCACGTATGTGTAATTTCGATTCTACACAACCCCCTTCAGCTAGACGATACATGTTTTGTTGCTCGCTATAGTGAAAAGGCAACTTGTAATGATTGTCTACAATCATTGTATCTGCGCCTGCCTGCACAAGTGCTTTGGTGACTGACACATTATTGCGACGAGCTGCAATATGCAGAGGTGTCCAGCCGTTTATGCGAGTAGCATTGACATCAAGATCCAACCCATATAAAATTTTGATGATTTCTACATTATCATTTCGAGCAGCGACATGCAACAACGTCGCACCATTGGGCCTTTGAATATTAACAATGGCACCATTGTTTATGAGTACGTTAACAACCCTCGGCATGTTATTCCACGTTGCCCATTCTAGCAACGATCTACCCTTATGAACGTGATTAGGATTATAGCCAATACTAACTAGCATGCAGATGGCATCTATATAATTATTTTCGATTGCATAGTCCATAGGGGATTTATGGAACAAATCCAAGGTATTAACATCTGCGTCTAATTCTCCCAACATATGAATAACATCTACACTATTATGTTTAGCCGCATAATGCATAGGAGTCTTGTTCCATCTATCCAAGGTATTAACATCCGCATCTAATCCTACCAACGCACGCATAGCATCTACACTATTATGTTCAGCCGCATGATGAATAGGGCTTCTATTAAAGTCGTCTATCTGATTTACATCAGCGTCTAATTCTCCCAACATATGAATAGCATCTACATTATTATTTATAGTAGCATAATGTATAGGAGATCTGTTCCATTTATCCAAAATATTGACATTAGCCCCGTTTTTTAAAAGACACGACATCAATTCCATTTCATTATTCTTGATGGACCAATTGAGCAAACACGTACCTTTATATACATAATTAGGATCCGCGCCCATATTAACAAGCATGTATATAGCATCCAAATTGTTATTCTCAATAGCATAATGTATAGGGGGACAATTATATTTATCTATATGATTAACATTGGCGTTCAGTTCTCCCAACATATGAATAGCATCTACATTGTTATTGATAGCTGCATAATGCATAGGGGCGCCAAAAAATTCATCTACAGCATTAACATTTGCTTTAAATTGCCCCAGGAGATGAATAGCATCTAAATTGTTTTTTTCAGTAGCATAATGTAGAGGCGTTTTTTTATATTTATCCTCGACATTGACATTAGCCCCATTGGTTAACAGACATAATACCAAATTCATTTTGTTAAAAATGAGAGCCCAATTTATCAAATGTCTATCATTATGAACATAATTCGGATTCGCACCCGCATTAACAAGAATACAAATAACATCTACATTATTTAGCAAACAAGCATAATATATAGGAGATTTTTCATACCATGTATTTTCAATATTTACATTAGCCCCATGTCTTAAAAGACATAATATTAAGTCTAATTTACTATTAATGATTGCCCAATTTAACAAATGTCTATTATTATATTTATAATTGGGATCTGCACCCATATTAACAAGCATGTGTATAGCATCCACATTGTTATTCTCAATAGCATAATGTATAGGGGGGAAATTATATTCATCCATATGATTTACATTGGCATTTAGTTTCCCTAACATACTAATAGCATTTAAACTATTTGTTTCAGTAGCACGATGCATAGGAGTTTGTTTTCTCCAGTCCATGCTATTGACGTCCGCATTATGTTCCCCAAGAATACGAATAATACATTCATTATTACTCTCAGCAGCATAATGCATAGGAGTTTTTTGTAGATAATATACGCCATTAACATCAGCATCGCATTTACATAATTCGCGAATCGCAACCACATTTTGTTTTTGAATTGCATGATACAAATTATCACGCTTACGAGAAAGCCGTGAATACTCTCGCATCATGGTAGATAATGTAATTTATATTAAATGTTTATAACAATATTCATTTTTTTAATATATTTTTCAAATACATGTGCTAAAATCAATTACATATCAAGCTAATTAAAAATTTAACTATATTAATATTAATGAATTCTTCCAAATGGAAACATTGGGGTATAGGAGGTGTTGTAGGATTATTTGGTTATTCGGGGGTACGTTTAGGGTCTATGGCATATTCTTTATCTCAACCGACAAATTCTTTATTAACATATTATATTGGAGGTATTACTGTATTATTTAGTATTAGCGAAGCGCGACATATTAATAATAATTTTACTCCTTCTGTACTAGCCCGTGCCAATACTATAACACACAAGTCGCCTTTTTATCACAAGATATTAGCCCCATTGTACGTTATGGGCGGGATTAACACAGATCGTTATCAAATGATGAAAACATGGATAACAATTGGATGGATAACTACATCAAGCTATTTTATTAGAATGTTATCAGAAGATTGTCGTGCATTCCTATACGGCAGTACTTCAGGTACGCTTTTATTAAGTACGTTGTATCTTATTCACATGTGGAGGTGTAAAATATTTAAACGATGTATATGATTCATCATATGTACATGGTACATCATATGTACATGGTACATCATATGTACATGGTACATCATATGTACATGGTACATCATATGTACATGGTACATCATATGTACGAGATAACATGATGAGCATATATATTATGCTGTGTTGTATTCATTGCTTGCGATACATGTTTTCTAAAATAGCGACGACGATGCATAGAAATCCATTTATTAATTTCAAGGCGTGCTTGTCCTAAGAAAAGATTTCTTGAGAGTTCATTCCAATCCCATTTAATTTCAAAATGTATATTATGTTTTAAAAAAGTTTCTCCAGTAATATCTGCAATACTTAAATTAGGATTCATTGATAAACCGCGCCAATCCCATGGTTTATCCGGATGTTTTTGATAGATTTCTATTAAATCGCTTAGATGTAGAGAGGGATTTTTAAAAACAAGCCACCAATCCCATGATACACCTTCAATATTGGAGAATTTCAATACATCTTGGGATGTTAGTTTTGGATTCATTGCAAGTTTTATCCACCATACAGGTATATCAAATTCCACATAAAGATCATAAATATCAGATGGAGAAAAATGTTTATTTCCCATTAACATGCGCATGCTAAAATTTAATTTTGGATTTTTTTTCAATTGGGATTTAATATCATTTAAAGTTAACATTGCTCCTGCACATAATCTATTCCAATCCCAAGGAATCTCAATATTTTCCAACACTTGAGATATACCAATATTTGGATTTTGTGATACCCATGTATAATTCCAAGGTAATTCGGGATGAGCTTGGATGTCAGAATATTGTATATTTATATTAAAAGATAGCCATGCCCAATCCCATGGTTTATCTTTATATTTAAGCACAATATCCATAGACATATTAGGATGCATTGATAAACTATTATAGTCCCATGGCATTTTACTATATGTACTTAGTAATAATTTCAAAGTCTTGTTAGACAAACGATAATTACTTGATAAACCAAATGCTCCCCAATATATATTTGAGTTTCCCATATCGAGTATCCATTTAATGTGATTAATATCAAGTTGCGTTGAATTCATAACAGCTTGCCAATTACATTCATTTGTTAATATTTGAATATTTATAACATCAGTCGCGTGTATGTTAGTATTACGAAATAAGGGTGTATCAAAAACATATGCATTATTTGTCAAGTGCATAATTTTATATAAATTCATATTTGGATTTGCACATAACTCGTCATAATTCCATGGGTTATTAGATTGAAAAAATCTAAACATCTAATAATATGGAATATTTAATTGCATGTATTATTGCAGCAAGTGTCAGTTATATAACATATAAATGCATAAGAAAATGTAAAATGTGGAATAATCATCAGTATGTGCGTGTTGCTACACGAGATCCTGATCCTACTGGAGAAGATTTTTATATGTATGAAGAAAATCCATGGACTGCGACAAGAAATACTACCCCAACAACAAATAATACATCATACGGTTCTGTAGGTTTTCCAGTACGGGTATTTGATTCTATTCATGTCTAGATTTTACATATTGCATAATATCATATATTGCATAATATCATATAATACTATTGTAATGGTAAATTCTATATATATGGATCAAGTTATTGATGATGGTCACTGGGATCAATTTATAGGATTTTTAAATAATAATAATGTTGCAACAATTATTATTGCAAGTATTATTGCTGAACGAATTAGTGAACTATCTAGAGCACTTATTGAATATATAGTTATGCCAATAATAAATATTGACATAAATGGTGATAATAAAAAAGATATTGGAGCTGTTGAAGGATTATATATTTCACTTTTTGGAATAAAATTGGAAATTGGTAAATTTATTATTGTGTTGTTAAAGTTCGCAATAATTACATATATAACCTTTTTATTAGCACGACAAATTATGAAATAATGTATTAAACATACCTATTATGTATTAAACATACCTATTATGTATTAAACATACCTATTATGTATTAAACATACCTATCGACGATATGGCGCAAAAAACTCGTCATTACGCAAGATTTTGTCTGGTGTTGTATATTCAGTCTTTAATAGCAAGCGGCGTTTTTTAACAATATCTTCACCGCGTGTCATAGAAGGTGGAATAATACGTAGAATAAAACTCTTGAGAGTTGGATCTACAGTGCCTGATTTAAACGCTTTTGGAACAAAATGAATCAATGTATTAAAAAAGTAATGAACATCATAATATTGATTACGTTCTGGGAAAATATTAACATCGTTACACCATTGTGCTGAAACTTTGCTATTATCTACGACTCCAGGAATACACGCAAAATCAAAATCCCATAATTTTAATATAAATCCGGCATTTGGAACAACATATTTTTGTTCATTTATTATATAACTGATACTTTTACGTGATTTATCGACACTGTCAACTAGTACGTTATTTGGTTTGAGATCATTATGGCGAAAGTCTGGATATTTTGCATGGATAATGGCCAAAACACTCAATACTTGAAAAAATACAGCCCGCCAGTGTTCAACTGTGAAACTTGCATAATTTTTTCTTAATAAATCCAAAAGATCACCTTTTGATGCCCATTCACTTAATAAAATTGAGACTCTTTCATAATACTCTTTACCATTTGACTTTTTATATTTATGAACGAATTTTTTATATAGCTCATTATCAACAACATCGCTCATATTACTATGAACAAAACTTTTAATACTTGTATAAAATGTTGCAATTGGTAAAATGATATGTGGAGTTTGTTTTGATATAACAAATTCAGATAATATTTTCAACATCAAAATTTCAGCATTTTCAGGGCGTTTCACATTATTCATACTTCCATAAACTTCACGGCGAGGGAATGCAACGACTTTAAGAGCAAAACTGCTACCTATATTATTTTGAGGTATGCCGCGAAAAGTATGTCCAGTAGAGCCTGATTTTACATATAATAGTTTACTGTTCATCTTTTTTATCACTGTATTCATATCCCATGTTTTTTTATCTAAAACATAGCGAATATCTTTACAATGTCGTTCATCTAATTCTTTATCTTGAATTTCAAGTATATTCACAACTACATTTCCATCTAATAATTGTGTTATAAACTCTAATCTAGATGTAATAGAACTTGTAGACCTCATTAGCTTATATTATAGGTTTGTTTTAAGGTACTAAAATATATATTATATTTATAATGATCAAACAAGATTGGATTAATTTTAAAAATACATATGCAAAAGTTATTGCGTCAAGGAATATATCTAGTTTATCAATTACTCAGTTATTATTATTAGTTACTTTTTTAATAGAGATACATAATCCAAATGCAAGAGAACAAGATTTGAAGGATATGTTTGAACATGTTAAAACAATATTTGTTTCAAATAAAATACTTGAAACTACGCCAAAGTCTTTACCAAGATTAAGTCGTAGAGTACATTTGTTAATGCATCATCGAAAATGCAAAACTAATTCATTGATTCAAGAGCTTGAAAATAAAATGAAATAATTAATCAATTTGATCGTCGGTGTCAAAATCAGCATCAATGTCATTAATTCCTTCTTCAATATTAACATTATCATTGTCATTTTGCATTTCTGTGTCTTGTTCATGTTGTTTAATTTCTTCTGATGTAAAAGTTGGAGCAGTACGTATTGTATCTTGTGTATAAGCACAATCTACAATATCATTTATAGATTGTTCACTGAAATTATTCTCTACATTATTTTGTTGCATATATCGGTCAAATAATACGCGTATACTTTTTAATAAAAATAAACCAAATTTTGGTAAAGATTTATTTTCTTTAATTGTTGCTAGTTCATACAGTCCTTTTATGAAACTACACAAGTTTACATAATCGCCTGTATTTTTAGTTTGTGTAAATTCACTAATATCATTAACATGCAAATAAATTCCATTATCGATGCGTATTTTTTTTACTAGTGTACTATAATCAATTTGCTCATAATATTCATTATAATCTTGTATGCTGGAATTGAAATATATATTAGTATTTGAAAATTGTTCACTATAATATAGTAAAAGTGGATTTTTATCTATAATTGTTTTGTTTTCTAATTGAATCATCCATTGTTTAAGCTGTCCTATACATGTTTTTAAATTAATACTTCGTGTATTTAATATGTTTTTAATACATTGTATGATATATGGTTTTATATTAATCTTTTTGATATTTTCGTTTTCTTTTATAAAATGCATTTGAATATCAAATATTGAATACATAGGATAATCAGCATGTATTTGCTCTGCAATATGTTCACTTATATTATATTCCATTTTTGTAAATCCAAGTAAACGTAAAGCATCGTAGGTAGAGAATATTATATTGAAAAACCGTGTATCTGAATTATTAGTGAAATTTGTTCCAATAGATGAACCAATATGGTGTTGAAGTTTAGCATCAAAATAATACTGTGTTGATTCAAATTTATAAAAATATACTGATTTATTATTAAAAAATTTGTGAGATTTCATAAATTTAAAATCTTGTTTATTCATATGGAGTGATTTTCCCTTAAATATTACTTCAAACGATTGTTGTAAAGATTCTGTTGTTATTCCATATTCTTTTTGGAATAATTTTTCTAATTTTGGTTCTAATGCATCAAAATCCATACGCTGTTTTGATACATGCTGATATGGTTCTTGCAGGGGTAAATCAATACGAGTTTCATTTTTAAATTTATCAAGATGAAATTCTCTAGTTATTAACTCTAGATATTTTTTGCTAAAGGATATTGGTTTTTTGTTAGCTAATGCATATCGGTATGTCAAACGACTACTTGATAACAATGGTTTTTTCCAAAAAGGTAATTTGCTGTTTAATGATTTATTTATATATATTGGATGAACATTAGTTTCGGTTGAAAGTTTTGTTTGTCTAAAACGACTTGCAATAGTTATTACATTTACTGGTTTTATATATACTGACGCAAGTTTAAGTATTAGTTTACTACATATAGAAGAATATATAGTGGTTTGTTTATTATTATTTCGTAGATCAATACCAGCTGCAATAAACGAGTTTATTAAAATAAAAACGTCAATAATTGCTTGTTTAAATTGATTATTCTTTTCAACATTTGAAAATTTCATTTTATTCTTCTTAGCGCGTTTGTCAATCATAATGTTAATTAAATAATATATTGAATAGCATAATCCTGGATAATCACTAGCAGGTTTTAAATCACCACTCATATTTATTAAAATCTGAATATTGTCAAATGATGATATTATTTTATTAAATATTACAAAATTAAATCGTTTATTTTTTTGAGGGAATACGCGAATATCACTTTCTCCAAGGTGCATAACTATTATCACAATAATATATATAAATATTGTATCTCGCTTTAATTGCTTGAATTTATCAATATCACTACTTGTGCCTTGTTTTTCTTTACCTGATGCAACAAATACATTATTATCAAGAGAAAAACCATACAATTTTGTGATGATTGGTGTATCATATTTAATATATTTACGCTGATTAGTTATATTTTTAAATATATTATCTTTAATATAAAAGTTATGGTGTTGAATAGCATCAATAATAGTACTAGTATATGTTTTACGATTAATTGCTGCTTGTTGCGACGTACCTATTACATCTGTAAAATCTAATGCACGTCCAAAAATATGTATGTCCTTTTCAATATTCTTAAATACACTAGACATTCTACTATATTTTAATTCAATTGATTCAGTATTTTGCAAATCTGTTATAATAAATTGATCACCATCAGTGAATCCATCACTTATATATTTTTGTAGTTTTAAATGTTCTCCACAGCTTTTGCAAATAAATGTATTTTTTTCATCTGTGATAGCATATTGTTTAACAAAAGTATGAATATATGTTTCTCGTTCACGACGATTTACAAGTCTATTCCATGCAATATTATGCGCACATGTTGCATTAACATGTGTAAATGTATGAATACTATTATCAATATTTTCTCCTAATATCATTCGTTTATGAGTCTCTTTAACTGGCATAATTTTCACAAGTTTCATATATTTATCATGCTTTATTTTATGTGGTGTTATTACGTATTTTTTGTTAATATAGGTTAATAACCAATAATGTAATTTTAAATATATATATCGCTCCAATTCTTTTTCATACATTTGTAACAACTTGAAAGGTTGTGATTGAGTTTTTAACTGTTTATATAAATATTTCGCTAGTAGTTTCTGTTGTCTATTATAAATTGTTGTTATATTGGTTTTCAAATCCATATTTTTAGTCCAAATTAAAGCACATGGTTCTATTTTTTCCAAGTTATTAATAAATGTATTAATAGAATATGTTTGTTGGGGAATATCTCTCATATTTACAGCAAGTCCAATTATATTAGGCTGTGAATCTAAATCATATATTCCCTTATGATTATAACGGAGATTACGTTTAATAATTTTTCTACCCAAGCTACAATATCTAATACTTGTTAGTTTGGCAGTAGGTGTATATAGTAAACCAATGTCATTAGGTGTATCATTAAAATTAATATATCCATCTTGTCGGATCTCCATAAGATCTTTATACAAGTTTATAATATCATCCTTTTTTAAATTTTTAATAACTTTATTTTCACCTAGAATTTTTCCTTCGATTTTAACTTCATCCAATTCATCATAAACTATGCTTTGACAACCTTGTCTATAATAAGTTGCATTGCGATTTTTGGCATCATTTATACGTCTTAGAATTTGTTTTATCTTTATTTTGTCTTTATCAGTATTATCTTCATTTTGACGAAATTCTCCTTGACTATGAAATCGGAAAAATTCATCTGTAATTGGCACAACAATATGTTTTTCAAAAAGCCAATCTAACATATCTAGATAAGTTCGGGGAATAATAACATGTTTTGATATTTGCATATATTCTTCAACTTGCCAAAACGTCATAGTTGGATCCAATAATTGAATATCATGTATAGTAAATACGTTCTGAGATCCACGTGTTACTTTTATTGTTATATATGCAGCATTAGTCCGCTCTATTTTATCCATAAGTATGTTAAATGTCCATCTATCTATACGATTAAAAATATCAAAAATTATAATTTTGTATATATTATGATAATCTTTTTTCTTATATAATGATTTTATTATTTCATTGTTCACAAAACGTTCAACTACAGAATCAATTTTTATACTATTATCACCTAAATAATCTATAAATGTAAGTATATTTACACATGCTGTTTTTTCCCAAGCATCCATTTTTTTAGAACTGGTATAATTCAAAATTGACTCATTAGTTCGCTTTGCCACTACATAATATATGTAAATATACTTGCGGAATATTGTATATAATGGTTCTATAATTTGCATATTATTATCAAATTCGTCTAATAGATATTTATAATATTCGTTCATTAGTGTGTCAAATGCGTCTTTTTTATGCAATGATTTATGTAAATCATCTATAAGAAATTGCATCATTTGATCAAGTTTACTTACACTCATTACTATAGTTTGTATATTTTTTAGTAATAAATCGCATTGGCTTAGACATTAACAAATCTATAAGAACAGATATGGATGTAATAATAAATTCAATTAACGATGCAGGATCGTGGTTAGATTTTATAGAAAAAGTAGATTCTAATGAATATCATATTAAAACATGTTCAAAATTTCCATCCCTTGTTATGATTTATCCACGTAATGAAAAGTCATTAAGTACGTGTCAACAAATGGAGTCGCAAAGTGTTATTTTTGATATGATAGATTGTAAAATAATAGCCAAGTCATTTGGTAAAATGTATCATAATGATTATGTTAAAATTACTGATATAGAAATTACAAATAAACCACGTTCTATTTATGCATATATTGAAGGTGTTACGATTATAATGTATTACTATAAAGAAAAATGGATAATTTCAACAAGTGATAACATTGATGCAGCCAATTCATTTGGAATAGATGGTAAATCACACTTGGATATGTTTATGGAATGTATTAATGTAGCAATAGATGCCAACTATAATTGGAAGCAATTTTATGATGCACATGATACAAATTTGGTATATGTTTATACAATGATTCATAAAAATAATATGCAATTACTTCATTATAAAACAAACAAGCGCTTACTGTTTTTATTTGCTCGCAACAAGATAACTCAAAATATTACTAATGCAAATTCACCTGCATGTGTAAATGTTTTACAAAAAACAACATATGATGATTATTCGGTTTTAGATAAAATGAATACTACTAATATAGATGATAGTATGTTTACATGTTCTTGTATACGTTATGCGGGTTTAATGATACAAACACAGGATGAATTTATTATATTACATGAAAATAATTACCGTATTTATTTAGATAGTCTTTCACATCATATTAATCCAATGACAACTAGTTTTTATCTTTCATTATATCAAAATAATTCAATGGATACTTATTTTAGATACTTTGGTGGTGAAATGTGGTTTAAAAGCCAAGATGGAGAACGATATCAGGTTAAAGGTTTAATTGACTCTCTTTTCAAGATAATAACCAGTGAATTATATACAATGTACATTGAGATGTGGGAATTAAAAGATTGTTCGCAAAAGAATAATATTGTTTATAACGAATTAACACCTGAATATAAAAAAATATTTTATCAAATACGAGGAGAGTTTTACTCGCATAGTGGAATAAACATGACATCTGCTACAAATTTGAGAATTATTTATACAATTTTAAAAAAATATAATACTGGTGATTTATTGACATTCTTAAAAGAGCGAAAAAATATAATTAAACATATAAAAATCAAACCAATGATTGCAGCATCTCATAATTCAGTATTTATTCAAAGAATTCTTCGGGTAACTAAACCTACGGAAGAATTTTTTAAAAAAACAAATTATTGTTAATTTAGATAAAGTTCACACTTACTCATACGCATAGTGAAAGGTACCATATGATTAGATTTTAGCAAACGATTAATATATTGTTGGAAAGATTTATTATTTATGGAATTATAAATGTGTTGCCATAGGTTAGCTTTGGTATTATTTTTTACATTTATAAAATCGCGCATTTTATTACATCTAGCGAAAAAACAATTTAACATTTCACTATTACCAAATGCAATGGCAAAAAGGATTGCCGCTTTTGTAATATAATAGGAAAACATATCACAATCTTGGCGAAATTGTTTTCGTTTTATATCATTAAAACAAACACACTTATTCCACCAAAGAACACGTGATGCTTGTAATAAACACCAATTCACTTCAAGCTTGAATACATCCTCTGGTAAAACCTTGTTTACAATACTATTAAGTACGCATAATATTAATATAGTTAATGTATCACACGCGCTTTCATTTGGATGATAATATGATTCGGGGTGTAAATTTACAATATCCATCATAAAAGATGGAGACTTTTTTAAATCCATATCAAGAGCATGTATCATTTCGTGAATAAGTACTTTTAACATTTCTTCTTTTCTCCATATAACAATACTATTTGTGTACGGGTTACTCATCCCTGAATTTATTATCAAGGTACTTCCCATATTACCACCATTGTATATTTTTGGTGTGTCTATAGGACATAAATATATATTCATATAACGATTATCATTTGATAATTCCCTCATCAAGCGAATCACCTTAAAAGCATTTGTTGGGAATTGCCAACGAGTACTTCCATATAAATAAATATTTGCATTTTGCCATTCTAATGTTCCACAGTACGTAAAATCATCAAACTGATTTCGTAATTTAGGATGTAAAAAACGATTATTTATAATAACATCCGGAGTATCATAATTTGTTGTCCATGTGATATCATTATTATGTACATCTAGAGGTGTATTCCATGATTTATGAATAAAAGACGTATCTGGAAATTGTATATTTATATTAATCATTATTAAAAGTAATTATAATTACTTTACAAGACAAGTATGTATTATCAGGTCTCCGCTGTGTATTCGTCGTCCATGTTGCATTTCATTTCCTTTACCTGGAACAATAATATCTTGTTTTAAATCATCATGCTCAAGTGCAATTATAACCTCTTGTTCTTCTGGTAAAAATGTAACAACATTTGCTATAATAAAATAACGCGTTGCAATATAATTTACTTTAACTAGATTATTATTCTTTAGATCATGATTTGTTACATCGACTTGTAAATGAATATCATTATCTTCATTAGTATTATTTGAAAGTAAATTATTTACAAAGTGTAATATTTTATCAATAAATACACGAGTTTTTTTTTTGGATTGTGTACGTTCAAGATATTCATCATAGGCAGCTCGCTGAGTAGGTGAACTAAGAACTTGATATGCTTGTTGAATTACTTTAAAGTATTCTTCGCCATTAGGGTTCTTGTCAGGATGATAACGAAGAGCAAGCTTGCGATATCGTATACGGATTTGTTCCATTGTTGGCGTATTATCAGGAAATCCCAATACTTGATAAAAATGATCATGTGCATTACTGTGATCATGTGCATTACTGTGATCATGTGCATTACTGTGATCATGTGCATTACTGTGATCATGTGCATTACTGTAATTATATGCCATTACTAAAAGTGTACATTAAGGGCGTAAGGGGTATAATGAACATCTGTTGGATATAAATGCACAATAAATGGTTGCTCTAATAAAGGGACATTAATTTCATCTTGATCAAATAATCTTGTATTATTCTTTACTTTTAAAGGAATTTTAGTTTCCATATGATCTACCATAATAATACAATAATATTCCCATGTATCATGATATAATTGTCTACCAAATAATTTACCTATTCTATTATCTTGTTTGCGAAATAGATTACCAATAAATCTATATTCTGTTGGTGAGCCGCGCGTTCGTATTGGGGGAGGAGGAGCATTTACAGGAGGAATAAAATCATTATAGTGAGGAGGCGGAGGTTGTTCAATTGCAATTGATGTAACATGCTGTGGTTTTATATTATTATCACATGTATATGTTGTTTTGTTTGTGTTCAAAGTATTATATTGTATGTGTTTTTGATACGAATATTCAAAACATAAATATATAAAACTAGATATAAAAATTATACATATTATAATTACTGCAATAATTACACACATTAAAAAGTAATTAGATTTAATACCATAATATATCTGAATATTTATATTCTTTACTTAGTTTATAATTTGTCAAATCTTTTGGTAAACTATCTTTAGGATTTATTAGTATAATAAAATATGGGGCAATTTTTCCCATACATAGTTTATTACTTGGTAATTTAATTAAAATACTAAATCTGGAATAGTAACATATTAATGCGATAAAAATTATTTTATTTAAAGAGTCTTTTCCAAATAAAAATCTTGAACTAACTAACATTGATCTAAATTTGTTAGAAACTTTATATATATTGCTTTTATCAGATGTATCAGCCTTTTCAAATTCAAATTCGATATCTAGACCAGCTCGTAATATATTTTTACTACAAGATACAAGTGGTGGAGGTACTGCTATACGAGCACATAGACTCCATGCCCATTCCCACATATTTAAAACATAAGAATAAATGCCAATGATATGACATGATCCAGATAATAATATATTTTTATCACTATCTAATATTGCAATAAAGCATAATTTATTTATATTATTTTTTGGTATATATATATGAATGTATGTACATTTTTTATATACTAATATATTGTTATATTTTGTACTTTCATAATTATCTATTATATTAGTTAACATATCACTAGTTAAACTCATTTATTTTAGTCTAGAAAAAGTTTTATTACAATTCTTCACACCATTTGTTTTCTTCGCGAATAGCTGCTTCTTCTTCTGGAGAAAAATCATTTTCAATATTAAAAAGCGTGCGAATTTCTTCTGGCGATTTAGTTTTGACCACATCACCAACATATGCACAAAGCAAATTCAATAGTGGCTGAATATCCATATAATTTGCACCAAGCATAACATGAAACAGATGCTCTTCTGACATGTTATCTGCATAGTCATAGTACCACATGACATTTTGCTCTTCAAAAAATGTTTTTAGTTTTTTGTTAAGTGGTTTAGGTGGCTCAGGCATTGTATGAGTAATGTAGTATTCACAATAGATAATAATATCATTTAGAACAGCAGTATTAATATTTGGCAATGGAATAGTTCGGTCTTCATCAATATCTTCATCATCATCATCTTCTTCATCCATATCCATTACATTACGTACAATACCAATCATACTAGCGATATTTTCTGGAATATGATGGGTATTTTCGTCGTTTGTAATCAAAGTATACATTTTACCTTGTTGAATACCAGTTGAATTTTCACGTGTTTCCGTGGTCATGATTTTAATATAATTATAATTCATCTTTAACTGGTAAATTCATTTTTTTATTATATTAATGAAATCTCACAATTGTGAATTTATAATAATTATACATCAGATGTGTAATAAGGTACATCTGATGCTGTATACGTTGAATATATTGTATCGTTTTCATCACAAGATGCATAAGATTCATCACACGATGATGGATATTCTATTTCATCTTGATTAATTATAATACATGTTTGATTCCCCGTATTGTTGATTAAAAGATTTGGACATAACCATATATTCAATATTTTTAGATTACATGGTAATGTTATAGAGGTAATTGGTATAGCAGTTAGGTCTAATCGTTCTAAATAATTTAAATGATTAATTGTAATACTTGAAAAACGTAAATCTTTCAAAACAAGTTCCTTCAAATTATTTGGTAATTTCAAATTTATGAGATTACCTCTATATATTTCAAGTTTTTCAAGCAAACACGGAAGTGTTAATGTTTGAAGAGCATCGCACCATGTTAGTAAAAGACTTTTAAGATTAGGTATACCTGAAAAATCGAATATTTTATTTTTTACTCCTGAAATATAAAGATATTGTAGATGTTTGCTACAAATAATATTTGATATTGGTGTTTGTATAATGGAAAGCTTTTCTAAATACATATTATCAAGTAAATATTTATTTGAAATTTTTGTCATTGAGCATCTTTTCATATATAATTCGGTTAACGTATTTGGTATTACATTTTTACCCACCAAACAATCAATTAATTCAAGTTGTTCTAATTTTGCAATTAATTTTTTACAAATGCATCTAGAAAGAGATAAATTACGACAATATGGGATTGAAGTATTAATTATTAAATCAGATAAAGAACCATATATCATAGGTATTGGTGGAATATAATTCCACATAACATATGAAGAAATTCTGCATATTATTATTTCTGGAAGCATTTAAAATTAATATATAATTATAGTTATAAAATCAATTTTAATTAATTTGCATATCTTGCATCATTTGTTCAATTGCCTGTCGCTGTGAAGTTATTTTCACTTGCATATCATTATAAAATCTTTTACGTTCAGTCATAAGTATATCGTCATTCTTGTGATTCTGTTGTGATATATTATTAATTTCATGATGACGAGCATTAAATTGTGTTTCATGATGATGTCTGTTATGTTGAGAAAAAATATTAGCACATTCATTATCCAAGTTTTTAGAATCCCTTTTAAATTCATTTAATGAAGTGTTCAAGCTTTTATCAACATAAGTATCAATATTAAATTGTGGTTGTTTACCTTTTGAAACTCTTAACATATTGCGGTCGTTGACATGTTTTTCATAGTTCTTTTGAACATCCGGATTATATTTACATCCTAATTTGTTTAATAAGGGATTATTTTCCATATATAATCTAGATTAAGATAATGTTGAAGAACTCGGTTATTCTTCGTTCAAATTATATCTTATTTAATATGTTGTTACGTTTGAATGTATAAATAAATTCAAACACTCAATAATGAACATTTCTCATCCAAAATTATTATTTCATGTGGTAGGAATATCAAAAACTCGTATTGAGAAATTAGTAAAATCAATTAAACTGAACGTTAAAATAATTGATTTAGATGAAATCTCGCATAAATTTACTAAAAAAAAAAATTTACGAATTGAAAATATGATGTGTAAGCAATATGCCGAGGAATGGAAAGATTTTGTTATAATAGAAATAAACAAACAGTTCAAGACATCTAATTTTTTTATTTTACTTGGTTTAATAAATTTTTCAACTGATCATCCTATTTCTCTAAAAATAGATGTCCCCGCTAAATACTTTTTAAAAGTAAATCTAGATGAAAATGCTCGTGAAATAATCCGTACAAATTTAGACATATTCAGAAATGAAATTATACAAGGCACGTTCCCGATTGCATTACTTGATTTTATCAAACTAAAAGAAAAACGTGTAAATGTACAGAAAAAATACATTACAAAAAAATACGAATTATTATTTGAGGATGAAATTAACGCTAATATGAAAAATATTCTATTATCTACAAAATTATTGTATAATTCCAAAGTTTTATTCGTACCTCTAAAAGAAAAATTAAAAACTAGTACGTTAAAACCATTTGTAACAATTCAGTGGATGAATCGCAAACGCAAAGTTATAACTGCATATTCAAAAGACTGGGTTGGAATAATAGATGGAATAAAAAATATCACATATTCAGGAAATACTATTATTGAAAATAAAAAAAATACTTTAAATAAATCACTAAATAATCCAATTTACTTGTATATAGTTTCAGCACAACCTTTTATTGAACAAGAACGTGATTCGTATCAATGTATTGATATGAATCCATATAAATATATTACTACGGATGAAATACAAGTAATGCACTGTCAACATATTCCAAATGCTCTTGAATGGTTAGCTCGTAAAGATTTAATTAAATCTGTTAAATGATGCGTTACATATAATTATATTAATATTATACGTTATAAATGACAGAATATTCTACACCTATTCATGAATTAGCCCAAGAAAATAGTAATCCGCAATTATTACGTATGCAATTGGACGCAGACGCGCGAAAAATTCCACAAATGAAACCTTACAAAGGACCTGAAGATAATACTACAGCAACACTTGATGATATGTTTCATAGTAATAATCAACCACCTCATCGTGATCTTGAAACGCATATGGCATCAATGAAACATAAAGATATTAAAATATCTAATACATATGAAAATGATACATATGAACATATGAATCATAATGAAAAGGATACATATGAACATATAAATCATAATGAACATATAAATCATAATGAACATATAAATCATAATGAACATATAAATCATAATGAACATATAAATAATAATGAACAGGATACATATGAACATATAAATAATAATGAACAGGATACATATGAACATATAAATAATAATGAACGCGATATGAATATTAATAATCAACATATAAATAAAAATTTTAATGAAACTGAATACGAAACTATTCTCGCAGCTAAAGACAAAGAAATTGCAGATTTGGTTTCTCGCAAAAAAACATGGATAGAATTATACAATATGAAAAAAGAATTAATGTATTTAATAGTAATATCAATAATTATTATTCATCCAGAATTTGTTAATTGTATTAAAAAATGCATTGCTCCAGATTCTGTTATGACATTATGTTTAATTCAAAGTATGGTTATATGTTGTGCATTTGCATTAATATATCGTTATACATAAATTGGATAATTACGATTAAAATATATATTATATACAAATGCAGTTCAATGAGAATCCTGAAATTACCTTTGTAAAAAAAACTCCATACAGATATACGAATTTTAGTAAGAGCTTTGCACGGTACCAATTTGAAGGTACCCCAGAATGGGGAGATGAAATGATTACAAAAATTGGTAATCCTGATTTGGTTAATAATATGTTTATTATAATTTACATGGATAAAAATCCAATAATATCTAACCCATCATATGATTATCCCGAAGCAGATGAATCAGTAATTATGCAATATGCTTATTTTTTGACTACGCAAACATCTGAACAAGTTGATTCATTATTGAATATGCATAAATCGTTTTTTAATACAGATGTTTACGATATTATATATGCATATTTTACAAAACCAATGGAAGAATATGGGAATTATGAAATTGAGAATAATTCAAATGAAACATATAATTTAAGTCAAGTATTGCAAATAGATACAAACTTTATATCTAATACTCACGATGCCTTTTTATTTTATAATACTGTAGGTGAAAATATTGCAAAGCAGTTCAGCATTATAATGGATTATATACGTTTATATGTTGATTATTATAATTTAATATCATTTGATTATGATATATTACAGAAAAAGCTTGATTTGAAAAAATTAATACATTTACTACATGTCCACTCATATCATAAAATAAAAAATAATAAACCAAATTATGATTACGATTATGGTGCATGGCTTTTAGAGCAAGTTTCAATAAATATTGGGAGCCATAAAATTGATGAATTGTCGCGGTGTGATATTATAACCCATTATAATATTATGGTAGATGATACAAAGCATGATCTTATGAAAGAAATGTTTTCTTTAAACTCTAACCGATGTATTATTCCATTATCATTTTGGTTTAATGAAAATACATCACTTGCATTACCAATCATAGCACATAAATATCATGATGCAGAAATTTCAATCACTTTATCATCATTAGACGATATCAAAAATACAAACATTACTGCTAATAATAATATTACTATGGTTGAATTATTAGTTGAGGAAATCTATTTAACACAAGTAGAACGCAACAAGTTTAGCACATTTCCTATGGAATACATAATTCAACAACATCAGCATCAACATGTAATAATTACAGAAGAATTAAATTCTATTGAATTACATTTCGTACATCCATGTAAAGAAATTGTATGGTTTTTTATGGACGATATGAACAATATACTTACAAATGCAATAACTGATATTCAATTGGTTTTCAATGGAGAACCATTCACAAAAATAAAGGATCCTAAATATTACGAGTTGATTTCTCAGCACAAGCATCATTCAAGATCTACAAGTGGCTTTTATTGTTTTTCTTTTTCTTTACATCCAGAGGAATTTCAACCAAGTGGAAGTCTGTCAATGAGCGATATTCCATTAAAACAACTAGAATTTCGGTATCTTGAGAATAAAACAGCACATCTATGGGTAATGGCAACAAATTATAATATATTACAATTTCAAAACGGATTTAGCAAGCTATTATTCTAATTGTATATAAATGAAAGGGACATTATTACAATTATTTAGTTCAAATCAAGAGGATTTTGTCCTTACAGGAAATCCAACATTTACCTTTTTCAAAGTATTATTTCGTCGCCATACTAGTTTTGCAATAGAATGCTGTGATAGACTTGTGTCTGGTCGGTTTGGTTCACGATGTGAAATACCAATTACAAATGTTGGAGATCTTGTTAATGGTATTACTATACACATTAAAACACCCATAGTTATGAATAAATTTTACGGGGTTTCTGTAGAAAAAGTTCGTGTCAAGTATTTTAATGATACTTATCTAATTAATCAGAGTAATCTAGTTCCTGCAAAATCTCGTATACAATTATACGTAAATGAGTACCCTCTAAAGTATATAGAGGAATTAATCGATATTATCGATCAAGTTGAAGGGATTAATCGTCCGTTACAATCACCATTATGGCAAGAAATATTTAAAAGTATTGAAATTTTATTAAATCAAACAACACACACGCAGGCTGAACTTTATAATAATAATATTATTATGCAATTTGCTGAATTTCAATTTATAGACAATGACCGTGATAAATACTCACTATTAAATGATACGATTTCAAATGCAGTACAAATAGGATATCCTCAAAATGAAATAGATAATATTTTTAATATCATTTCTCGAAATATTCAAGATTTTGATTATGATGAAATATATGATATGATAAAAAGCAAATTCCCACTTGCAGAAGGACATATTGAAGATCGTATCTTGGAAAATAAAACAGAGGTATTAAATGCATTAATGGTAATGCTTGGTGAAGAACAGTTTGTTTACGATCAACAATATATTGGCGAACTTTTAATGCTTTTTACACAAGCAGGAATACTTTTAGATATAAAACAATATATTAGTACGTATACAGTTATAAATAAAAAACATGATCAAATTAAACAAGAATTATCAACAATTATTGCTGATTCAGAAAATATAATAAAACAGTTTTTACCTCGAAATGCTAGACATATAGTAGAATCTGTGATAAATATGATGTTGATGGTTATTGAAGATATAATATATACAGATAATACAACCCATATTATACAAATGATGATAGAACAGGGAGTACCAGATGAATACTTGTTATCACCATTTACTGAAAATAAATTTGATGTATCTATTCTTAATTTTAACAACCTTTGGAGGAATAATATAAATGAAATCACAGAAGTAGATATACGCGGGGTTTGTCATGAATGTATAAAGTGGAAAGAATGTGATATTCCAGATGATGCTATTTTTAATCCTCCTAACGATATAATTGTATGTCCAATAGCTAGTAGCTGTTTTGATAGATTTCGAAAAAAAACATACACAGATAATAATGAAATAAATATACCTAAAATTACACGTGATGTAATAAAATGGAATTTAACAGGAGAACAAAATATTTATACGCAAAAATATCCATTTAAAGGTGATAAAAATGTATATTTATACGATAATCAAACTATAGATGTAAATTATAGCAATGTGATTGCAAAACGATCACAACTTGATCTAATTTTTTTAGAACAAATGTATTATGAAGATACCTATGTACGTATAGGTAATTGTATCAAGCTGTTCCTCAAGAAAAATCCATATAGAACATTAACATTACAGTCTTGGTTTGATCATATTAACAATATTATTAATAAAATCTCATGTTCAAGTTTTGAGAGTATTATCATGAAAACGTTTTTTGTATTCAATATAGATCAAGTTGTAGAGTTAGTTCCTCGGGCACAAATTCATCTACAGGAATTAGTAGATAAACTTTTATTTGAAGAAAAATTAGTATTTCGCGATCTAATTTATTTTGATTCATGGATATTATACATTTATACTAATAGACAGGCACTGTTAAATATGCATATTGCGTTAGTAAAACATGTTCAAAATAATCTTGATTTTCCGTTATGCGGTGATTCTGAATCAACTTTAACACATGTTGAACAACATTATATGAATATAAAGATGAATTTCCTTACAGAAAACTTTACATGGGAAACTTTTCAGGCGACACAAGATATAATACCCCCCTCTGTACCTACTAGATTTTTGGCAGTAATTAACGATATTGGCTATAGATGGGGTATGTATAATGAGGTTTTGAATTTCAAAGACTTGAGTTTGTTAGAGAACGCTAGTATAATAGCCTTTTACAATCATAATTTCAAAAATAAAATTCATGATGTTTCGTCATTGTTTGGCAAGTCAATCATATGCAATAGTTTCATTCTTTATGAAACAAATGCACCTATATACAAAATGTTCAAAATTCCATTTCAGTCATATGTATGGGAGTCCAGTTATATCCATCTACAAGATGACTTTACATATATGAAAGGAGACCTAACTTTGAATGCATCACTAATGCAAATAGAAGATTTATTAGAAAAAGTTTTTAACTTTATTCACTGTAAAGCATCTATAGTGAAAGTAAAACAAAACATGCCTACTCATAATGATCATATTTATTGGCAATCTTTACTTGGATACCGTATAATTGAAAGAATGTCTTTGTATATTGGAGATAAAGAAATTGATGTCCTTGATGGACGATATCTATGGCTGTACTTGGAATCACAATATAAAAATTCTCAACAAAGAGGTATTCAACAAATGTTACAATACGATGAAATTGACGCAACAAAACAACATAATATATATATTCCGTTATTATTCGAGTGTTTCCGTAATTGCTTACCAATTATAGCACTTACAAATACTATAGTAAAAATTGTTTTACAAATGTCTGAATTAGAAACTTGTATTATTAATCCACACCCTAATATTACATGCGGGAATATGAAAATACGTAGCCTTATAGACTATATATATTTGGATTTGGAAGAACGAAAAAAGTTTATAAATTCAAAACACGAAATTATAGTAAAAAGAGTACAGATGACTAAACAGTATACTTTTCAAGATTCGCGTTTCAATATGAATGGCTTTAGTGATTGCATAGTAGATGTATTTTGGCTAGTAGAGGAAAAAGGAAATCCATGGAAATTTATACCTATGGATAACACACAATTATGGGGACAGTCGCAGCCTCTGTGTGCAAGTGAATCTAGTATCTATTATACATGTCTTGTTCCTACTGCTAAATATCAGCGAACTCCATCGATGCCCGTACATATGTATTCATTTGCATTATATCCTTTAGATTTACAACCATCTGGTTGTCTTAATTATTCTCGTTTAGATACAAAATACCTGCAATTAGGTGATAATGTAGATACATCTAATATTGTTATATATATGTACGTGCGATCTTTTAATATATTACGAGTAATGAGTGGTCAAGCAGGATACGCCTTTCAATAGTTATTTATAAAATTATTACCATAACAAGACTAATGGGAGGAGGAATAATTCAGCTCGTAGCTAATGGAATAACAGATTTATATTTGACTCATAAACCTCAAATCACATTTTTCAAAAGTATTTGGAAACGTCATACTCCTTTTAGTATTGAAAGTATGCGCCAAGATTTTGGAAACCGCGTACTATTTGGTGAGACAGGCGTTTCTATAATATCTCATAATGCAGATTTAGTCAATAAAATATATGTAGAAATTATACTACCAGAGATTCCTCCATTATATAATACAATTACAGGTGAAATAGATCCCCGGTTTGGTGTAAGATGGAGTAATAAAGTTGGCTATGCTATTTTAGAACGAATTGCATTGCAGTTTAATCAACAAGAAATTGTTTTTATGGATTCACAATGGTTAGATATTTATCATATAATATATAATCACCAAAACAAGGCTTTAGATATGATGATAAATAATAAAGCGAATGAATTTGCTCCATTTAAGAAAAAAATTAAATTATATGTTCCAATTCCATTTTGGTTTTGTAATAATATTGGTTCAAGTTTACCTATGATTGCTATGAAGAATACAACTGTTCAAGTTGTTGTAAAATTACGAGAATTATCTAAAGTTATAGAATGGGGTCCTCAATATTATGTGGATGTTCTTGAAGATGTATGTATGTTTGAAAAGTATGAGATTATTACACAGGGTGATTCGCAAATAATATTTTTTTATTATGATAGTATATTAAGACGTTTATATTTTAATCCATATAAAAATACTTTACAAATACCTACAAATAGTCAATCTAGTTTATTATGGAAAAACCCCATGTGTTTATATAATACACGCGATTATTGTATGAATATATCACCCAATGCTACTATAAATCACACTGATCTTCAATTTGATTTAAAATTTCAATATACATCATCCAATTTAAAGTTATGGGTAGATTATATATATTTGGAAAAACATGAAAGATCACAGTTTGTTAAAAATACACATCAATATTTAATTGAACAAATGCAAAGTAAAATTTTAAAAAACATTAATAGTACATCTACAATCGAAATGATGTTTAATTTTAAAAATCCTGTAAGCGAATTAGTTTATGTTTTACAAATGAAAGATTCATATGATATATTTGATTATAAAAATCTAGATAATACACCTATTATAAAAAAACAATCACTTGTTTTAAATGGAATGCCAATATTTACCAATATTCCGACATATCTCACAAATATGATTCAGCCATATTGCTATTATAATAGCAATTTTTCTAATACAGGTATTAATACATACTGTTTTGCATTGAATAATAATAATATTCAGCCATCAGGTACATGTAACTTTAGTAAAATGGAGCAATGCAAGCTTACCTTATATATGTTCTCTAACAAATCTAAACAAGTATCTATACGATTATATTGTAAAAATTATAATGTTATAGAGATTGTTAATGGTATAGTTAAAGAATTATTCTTTTGAAATTTTACATCTAGATGTATATAATACAATGGATTTTCACAAAAATAACACTTTTATTGTTATGTTGTTTGTTGGTTGCATTTTGTTTTTACTCGTAACAAATGCTGAATGTTCACGAATGTGTAATTTGAAACGCAATAGTGATACGGTTGTTCCCAGAGTTGAAGAAACTCCAGAAAATAATAATCTAGAGGTAATAAATTTTAATGCTAGTTGGTGTGGTCACTCTAAAAATCTTCAGCCTACTTGGGATGAACTAGCTAATAAATATAAAGATAATCCAAATATAAATATAATTGATATCAAATGCGAAGGTGAAAATCTAGAAAATTGTCAAAAAGCTGGAATAACTGGATTCCCTACAATTGTTGCATTTACTGGCTCTAGTAAACACGAGTATAATGGTGATCGCAGTTTTAATGATATTGATTCATTTATTCAAAATACGCAGAATTAATAAAATTTTATTTATTTATGTAAATAATGGAGACTCGGCCTCAATTATATGACAAGTTTACTGTTCATGTAATGCGAAAAAAGTTTTTACATGATAAAACTAATCTTATAGATTATGGTGGAATTTGGAGTAATATTTGTAACTATATATGTATAAATTGTTGGTATATATTATGCGGTATATTTATTATAGGATTAATTTATTATCGCTACAAGACAGTACGTCAAAATGTTGACAAGATATTAACACTTCAAAAAACTCAACAATATATAAACGATGAATATCCAGAAAATAATAATTCTTTACCACCTAACACTAATCCACACTTGAAATACAATATGCAAGATGCTGATTTTGTTCGTTATCAGCAAAATCAATCAACAAGTAAAAATATGTCTATGATTAATGATAACAAGATGAAAAATAATGAACATACACCTAATGATTACTCACAAAGAGAACATACACCTAATGATTACTCACAAAGAGAACATACACCTAATGATTACTCACAAAGAGAACATACACCTAATGATTACTCACAAAGAGAACATACGCCTACTAATTACTCACAAAGAGAACATACGCCTAATGATTACTCACAAAGAGAACATACACCTACTAATTACTCACAAAGAGAACATACACCTAATGATTACTCACAAAGAGAACATACACCTACTAATGATAAAAATATTATAGAATCACTTCAACATCGCCATGAAAAAGAACTTGTTAATGCTCAACATACAACTAAATCTAAACTTGAAGACAAATATCCAGATTTGTATAATATTGATAATAAATCTTCAATAAGTACCTTTGAATATAATAACAATTATAGTTTTGTTTAATAATGAAGTATAGTAAATGGGGTTGTGCTAGTAATGAACCACACGAGTTAGTAGTTGATAATTGGGAATCTGCTATTAATTATCTGGATGTGAATACACCTCGGTATATTTATACTAAAGAAACAAAAGCGACACATGATATGCGCTTGTTAAAACGTAAAATACTTGAAAAAATTTTAATTGTTTCTCAATATCCGTCTTCAGTTCATAAGACAATTAAACAAATACGGCAAAAAAAATGGATTGATTTATTAATGGATATTAAAAGTATTTGTATATATATAGCAAATAAACCAATAGACATAACGCCAAAAAATATGGAAGAAATAATAAATATATATATTGAATACTTGAAATATCAATTATATTTGAATGTCGATCAACCATTTTTAAACAATAATGATATAAATATGCAACGTTATCTTGCACGATTAGACAAAGTTATTCCAATTACAAAACAAAAGATAGAATCCCCAAATTATGCACTATTACAAGAGGTATATTTTAAAAATCTTGAAATAAATATGCAAGATATGCCAAAATTTGTTGACACTTTTAATAAATCTAGAAATATTGATGAATTAGAGCATCAAATTGATAATATTATTTTTAATTATGTTTCTGATGTATATTTTACAGGTATTGCAAAATCATCACCTATTGAGTACTGTACAAGTGTTAGTATTCCATTAATGGACAAACAACTTGTAGGGAGATGTATAGGTATTAATTATATTCTACGTACTGTTAAACCTTTTGTTACAAAAGAATTTATTAATTGTATCGCTGATTCTAACATCCAAGAATATATTGAGTTATTAAAACAAGCTTTGGAAACCCGTACTGATTACCATACATTTCAACAGTACTTGGATACACCATATGTATTGATTGCATTTGCTATTATATATGGCAATCTTATTCATCCTGATCAAAAATATTTACCACCTTTTTTTACACGCAGTGAATATATTATTTCTGAAAATCATGTTCTTGAAGGAATGATTGATATGATGCGGGAACATAAAGATTTGAATAGGTCGAAATATATAATTATTAATGGTAAGAATATGGATACTCGTATATATGTATAAATAATGTATTACATATGAACGTTAAAAATATATTTTCCCATAATGTAACAATCATTTACGGTTAATTCTGATTCTTGCAAAAAACTTTTAAAATGTTTAGATGGATTAACATCTGCAAGCTCATTATATATATTATATAGTGAAACATCCATATTATCATTTACATCATTTAATTTATTAAAATATATAATATCATTAACTTTTTCAAAAATTAACCACATAATATGTGGTTCAAGTCCACCTAATACATTAAACTTTTGCAAGATATTCCCATCTGGATGTAACAATAATTGATATTTGTACAGGTTATTAATATAACATAAATATGATGGTTTATGTGCAAAATATTTATCATAAATATTTGGATTTTCCATAGTTAAGGAACTTGTAAATACATTAAAATTACGTACAAAAGTATTAATCTTGGTATCATGTGATCCTTTACATGGATAATTGCGATTTATTTCTTCAAGTGCTGCATTATCAGAATTTACATTTAATAATTCACGTGCTCTACTTTTGTCAATATTAGGATATGTGATAGTATGGCTTAACGTTGGTAGATATAATGGTATTTGAATCATATTACTTAAATAGTCTTTATGAACACAACAATCTATTTTTGCTTGAATATTATGTATATCAAAAGATAATAAAATAACAATTGGCGCATCTTTAACAAGTAACATTGATATAGCACGAAATACATTTAATAGTGTATCTGTATCGCATTTATCAAGATCATCTAAATATATTACAATTCGCGCATTTTTTCGTCGGACATATGGATATACAGTATTAAATAGTTCCATTTTTATTTTATGCATATATCCCAATCCTAAACGTGTCATGTTTAAACGTCTTGATAATGTTCCAGAAACTTTATATACTACATTTGTAATACTTGCAATAAAAGCACAGGTACTTAATATTGTAATAAAAGTAATATCTTGTATACAAAACAAAGTAATACATAATATCATCAAGCATATTGATAAAATTATGGACTTTATATATTTAAAAGCATTGAAATCCAACCATCCGAATTCATGTTCAATAGAATTTATCATATCATATAAAAGCCCACTCCATAAACGATCAGAACCAAAAAATGTCCATGCATTAAAATTTACATTAATTAATTTTTGTGTAGACATTATTGGACTGTCTTGCATTTTAGATACAATATATGTTTTACCTGTATCTGCCTTACCAAGAATACCGACTGTAAGTGGAGTTTTCCCAGTTGCAATCATCCGTGAAGCTATAAAAGCAATACTATCTAATTCATCCATTTATTTATTAATATATCAATTATTTATATACAGGTATTAATACCCATATACAGGTATTAAAAAAAATGATTTTATATTTTTACATTAATAGATACATATTATCATGACAAAGAGATATAAAGCTCGTCAATTTAAAGATCCTTACTTGACAAAACTAGTCAAACAAATCAATAATATTGATCATAGTATTCGTGATTGTCAACTTTTAATAAATAAACTTGCAAATGATGCTTCACATATAGTAAATATGATGGTAGGCACTGAAAAGAAAAAAATTTTAAAAAAACTTTTAAAAAATAATCCTAAAATTTGTTATGATATAGTTGAAGATGCATATATGAATACACATATACATCAATTATTGACAACTATTTATAGTATGAATGATCGTATGAATAGCTTGACACAACAATATATTCAACTTCAGGGAGCACTGCGTGCAGATTTACATCTAATTAATCAAGTTGAAACAAAAAAGCTTTTAATTAAAGTATATAACGACCATAAAGATAAATTGAATCTGGAAGATTTGATAAATACTTATCTAGGACCATTTACTGACACAAATACTGATGTATCTATTACTGATGTAAGTACTATAGATTATTTTGAGGAAGAAATTGAATTGCAAAGTTTAACTGAAAAAACTGATGATAACTCGAATCCTTTTTTAAGTAATCTACTGCAAATTGTAACAATTAATAATATTGAATATTATCACGATATTGGAGACTCTGGTTCTATCTATAATAAACAAGATTGTCAGACTGTAGGCACATTTTATACAAAAGACAAAGAACGAATTTATGTAATTAATTAATTATAGTATGTTATTCATATTTAGTTCCTTTTCTTAGATGATTTCCTCTTGGAGGATTTCTTAGAGGATTTCCTCTTGGAGGATTTCTTAGATGATTTCCTCTTGGAGGATTTCTTAGATGATTTCCTCTTGGAGGATTTCTTAGATGATTTCCTCTTGGAGGATTTCTTAGAGGATTTCTTTGATGCTTTCTTCTTAGAGGATTTCCTCTTGCGCGATGCTTTCTTCTTAGAGGATTTCTTAGAGGATTTCTTCTTAGATGCTTTCTTCTTAGAGGATTTCTTCTTAGAGGATTTCTTCTTAGATGCTTTCTTCTTAGATGATTTCTTAGATGCTTTCTTAGATGCTTTCTTCTTAGAGGATTTCTTAGATGCTTTCTTCTTAGATGATTTCTTGGATGATTTCCTCTTGCGTGATGCTTTCTTAGATGATTTCTTGGATGATTTCCTCTTGCGTGATGCTTTCTTAGATGCTTTCTTAGATGCTTTCTTAGATGCTTTCTTAGATGCTTTCTTAGATGCTTTCTTAGATGCTTTCTTGGATGCTTTCTTGGACGCTTTCTTAGATGCTTTCTTAGATGATTTCTTTGAAGATTTCTTTGAAGATCTCCTCTTGCGTGATGCTTTCTTCTTAGATGATTTCTTTGAAGATTTCTTTGAAGATTTCCTAGATGATTTCTTAGATGATTTCTTAGATGATTTCTTAGATGATTTCTTAGATGATTTCCTCTTGCGCGATGATTTCTTGGATGATTTCTTAGATGATTTCTTAGATGATTTCTTAGATGATTTCTTAGATGATTTCCTCTTGCGTGATGATTTCTTGGATGATTTCTTAGATGATTTCTTTGAAGATTTCTTAGATGATTTCTTTGAAGATTTCCTAGATGATTTCTTGGATGATTTCCTCTTGCGTGATGCTTTCCTCTTAGATGCTTTCTTAGATGCTTTCTTAGATGCTTTCTTTGAAGATTTCTTTGAAGATTTCTTTGAGGATTTCCTCTTGCGCGATGCTTTCTTTGAGGATTTCTTGGATGATTTCCTCTTGGATGATGCTTTCTTTTTAGAGGATTTCTTGGATGATTTCCTCTTGGATGATTTCTTGGATGATTTCCTTCTACGTGAAGGTTTTTGGGAAGAACGTTTACGCTTTTCAGACAAGTGACGTTTATATTCAGTTACTCGCTCCTCAAGTTGTTCTGCAGGTATTGCGGAAATTGCCTTCTTGTTAGTAGATAATTTTAAAACAGCTTCTGCCTTTTCAATACCAATTTTACCTTCCTCACGAACTTGTCGATTAAAGATAGAGCGTACTGCATGTGCAACATGAGCATCCTTGACAATATTTTCAATATTTACAAGAGCCTGGTCAAATTTTGCACTAGCTTCTTTTCCACCACCAGAAAAAATAAAATCTAAACTCATATATATAATTACAATATATAATTTTAAAAATGTTTAAAAAATCTAGAGTTAATTAAATATCAATATGATACTTGTTATTTAATTCATCGCCAAATACAATTTTGATATCTTTATCGGTTATTGTTTTCTTTTTTAAAAGTAATTTTGCAAGACGTGCAACATCTTTTTTATGTTTCTTTAAAAGTTTCAAAGCATAGTCATACACACTATGTAATATTTCATCTACTTGGGAATTAATATCATCGCCTTTTTTTGAAAAGATCTTGTCTTTATCATTATGATTTATACATCCAATTCCATCTTCTAATCCAAAAGTTGTAACCATTTGATAGGCTATTTTCGTAGCTCTTTCAATATCATCACTTGCGCCAGTTGTTACACTATCAAAGAATATCTGTTCAGCTGCCCTGCCACCGTATAATACTACAATATCACTTAGTAATTCATCCTTTGTATAAAGATATTTTGTTTCTGGTTTGGGCTGTGAAAAACCAAGGGCGTCCTTTCCTCTAGGAACAATAGATACCTTGATTGGGGGGCTTGATGTATCAAGCATATATCCTAAAATAGCATGCCCTGCTTCATGATAAGCAACAATTTCTAATTCTCTATCACACATTGTTCTTGATTCTCTTTTCATACCAATTACATGCTCATCGTACGCTTCCATTAAATGTTCACGAGTGACAAACTTTGTCTTTTTACGAACACTAATTATTGCAGCCAAATTTACAATATTTGCAATATCTGCGCATGAAACACCAGGTGTGTTACTAGATAGGTATTTAATAATTTCATTAATATTTTGTGTAGGTTGCATTTTTATTTTATCAACGTACATTTTAAATATTTCACCTCGTTCATCTTCGTTAGGTTTGTCAATATGTAAATGCCTGTCAAAACGCCCACTTCTCATTAATGCAGGATCTAATGATTCGGCACGATTAGAGGCAGCAATAATAAATATACTTTCGGTTTTTTGAAATCCGTCCATTTCAACTAACATGGCATTTAAATTATTAGAGTGTTCAATATTATTACTAAAAGAGGAACGTTTTGCGCCAATGCTATCGATTTCATCCATAAATATTATACATGGTGAATTTTTACGCGCGAGGGCAAAAACTCTACGAATTTTATTCGCTCCAACTCCAACAAACATATCATTCATTGACGAACAATTAACATTAATAAAAGGAACATTACACTCGCCTGCAATACAACGTGCTATATGTGTTTTTCCACAGCCAGGTGGTCCTTGAAATAATACACCTTTTGGTAAAGTTGCACCTCTTTCTAAATAAACATCTCGTTTTGTAAAGAATTCAATATACTGTTTAAGTTCTTCTTTTACATCATGCATTCCTTTAACATCTTTTAAAGATATATCTTTTGGTTTTTCTACTGTAATAGGTAAATCAGATGTGTTTCGTGCTGAAGAGTGTTTTTTATCGCGTAGCAATATTGGGGCAAATAACAATATACTCATAATAATAAGAAATAACTGATTTAATAGCTTTTCAAATTTGTGCATTTATTATTAAGAGAAAATCGTTTTGTTTTTTGACTTGTGTATTCTAGATGTTACGATAAATTCGCACAATTATATGAATAACATGAATAATATATTATAACTTTTCCACATATAATCGACAATGCACTAATTGTGCCGCTGTAGGTGCAGTATCAGTATATGGATTCAAATATACTCTTTCTAAAAAATAATAATCATCATTGGGAATCTCAATACATGTTATATTATTATAATTAGTACAATCATTACTAAATACTACATGATATATTATATCATCAATTTCGTTACTTAATATAGATGCAACTGCAGTATTATTAAAATTATAAACACTTATAGAAGAATAACTAGACATGCCAGTAAGATTATGATTTACACCATATATGTGATATGCCCATGAATCACGTGAAAATACTTTTTTTGTGAGTATAGCTAATATTACTATTATAAATATATTCAGTTTAATGTTTACATGAGGACATATAAATATAGTACATAAAATAGCTCCAACAATAATAAAAAATTTATAAAGTTTACCCCAAATAATTTTATAAATCCATTGCTTGCTACTCATATATATTGCGTCACTACTATCGCCATAACACATTCTATTTGGTAGACAATTTGTATCAAATGGTATAAACTCTTCTTTATGGTAATAATTATTACTATATATATTAGGTAGTTTAACAATTTCACCTATTGGATGTATAGTATTTTGTTTATACCATACTGGAAACGAATTTGATGAAACATCAATTTGATAACGTTTCACAGTAATATTAATTCCTTGGGTTTCTCCTTTTATTCGTAACATAATAATTAATTGATCATCTTTCTGACATCCATTCATCGGCATTATTTTATAATCATCATATATCTCATCAAGATATGGTACTATATTCGGATTAGTTGTTGCAATTATAGTACTATTTGAATCAAGTCGCATAGAAGGTGCAACACTTGTAAAATGTGGACATGCGCCCCACCATGGACATGATGACATTAATGTTGGTATACTATTAGTGAAATAATCTCGCTTGTAAAGATATGGTGTCCAACTATAATAAGATACATCTGGCGCTGTTACTCCTGAAATTTCTATAAATTCATTAGTATTTAAATAAAAATTAGGTGTTAAATTATCAATTTCAAACAAATTATCATGAGTATTTTGATTATCTAGCATTATTAATCCGTATGGTGTATCAATATTATTAGCAAAACATTCGCCATTTAATTTGTTACAATCGTTTGGCTGAAAAAACCATAGCATGCCGATAGTTAGTAAACGATACATTAGTTATTATAGAGGTAATACACTAATATACTACGCGCTCTAAAGAATAATATTTTCTATATGTGTATAATGGAGTTTATACGTGGAGAACCTGATATTGCGGTTTCCCAGCAAGATGTACAGAGTATACCTGCTCATCAAGTCCCCTTTATGTTTTTGCATGAAAATCCTAACAAGGAGATATTTAATGTAGATAATAATAATTGTAATAAACAAACACTTTGTGAAACTCCTCTATCTACATCATATCAAGATGTAATGCGAGGTTATGATTATCAAGGTGATAATTTTACTGCTGGATTATTTTTTTCTAAAGAAAATCTGGATATAATTCAAAAACAAATTATTCTAGGAGTTGCAAAAGCTATTCAAGTGAAAATACCACCTCAAAATACGCAACGAATTCATACTATTATGAAAGACATATTTGAAAAATTTGCACTAAATACAACTTCTTATGTAGATGAGATTCGTTATCTTAATAAAAAAACGGTAGAAGTAATATTACCAAATGTAATTTCTAATATAAAACATCAAATGGAATATAATAAATATTTAACAGAACGAACTATTCTAGATACCCCTATAAGTACTCGTAAAGATGTCACTCTCCCAAGTACCTTTCAAAATTTATTTTAATTATCAAGATTTATATTCTAATCTTGTCAAAATTTATTTTAATTGTCAAGATTATCTATATATGATATAATGATCGATTTCAAGAAAACCAAGACTCTTGAGCAGAGGATAAAAGAATCTAACAAAATGAGAGAAAAGTATCCAGACCGAACTCCAATAATATGTCAACGTGCACAAAAAACAACCGGAATTCCAAACATTGATAAAAACAAGTTTTTGGTTCCTCATGATCTAACCGTAGGGCAATTTTCGTACGTTGTTCGTAAGAAACTTGAATTGGCTCCAGAAAAAGCCATGTTCTTATTTATTAATAATACAATACCAAACACAAGCGAACTGGTATCTACATGTGATAAATCACATCGCGATGAAGATGGATTTTTGTACATTACATACAGCAGTGAAAATACCTTTGGCTGAGATTAAATTTATCCATTCAAGTAATTATCCAATTCTTCACAATATCCAAGATCAAAATATGCGTTCAACTGAGAAAACATGGGGGCATTTACAAAATACCTTCCAAAAGAATAACCCGAGTCCGCCATACCAGGGGCTACCAAAAATTGACTTCCCAATCCAATAGTAATTAGCAATGCACTTACAACCAACGATAAAAAGTGCTGTCGTGTCATACACCATACATGCATGTAATATGCGCAAAAACAAGACATGAGATTAATAGGTAAACACATGAGAGCGATTTGCCAATTAATATAAAAGTACCATGAGATACTTGCCATCGCAAAGATAAAACTCATACTAGCAAAGCTACTGGTGACCATCATACCAAATGTAATTTCAAAATCTCCATCGCGAGATGCTTTCCAAGCATAATAACTATAGAGAGATGCATAACTACAAAGCATAAATGATCCAGGTACTGTAAGTATATTCACTAGGAAGAAAAAAAGGGCACTTTGTTCCCTAAATGATGGATCAACATTATAATCTTGGTATACTGCATCAGTGAGATTGAATAATCCTGCGTTACAAAACATTTAATTATAATATTATTGTATTTATAAGTAATATCTAGATTTTTTATACATATTATATATATGTCCGATTTTTTTACAAAAGCAATGTGTGAACAAAGTATTTTTAAAAAAGACAAATGCAGAGATTTTTTTACCCGTATTGAAAAAGACGAAAATAAAGGCAACCTAGACAAAATAAATTGTAATGATTTTAAAAACACAGTAAAAAACAATAGGAGTAAAATGATAAAACAACATAATGAATTACTGTGTCAAATATACAAAGGAACACAAAAACAGGAATGCTCAGGTTCTTCTACTACCAGACCAAAATGGTTCTCAAATGCAATGTGTGAGAACACAGCTTTTAAAACAGACAAATGTAAAGATTTTTTTGACAGTATTGAAAAAAATAAAGACGACATAAATTGTGTTGATTTAGAACAATCAGTAAAAAACGGATTCAATTTTGCTAAAAAATCTAGTAAACAACGGTGTCAAATATACAAAGCGATGCAACAAAAGGAATGCATGGAACCAATTCAAGGACAAGCCATCTCCTCAAAACCAATTCAAGGACAAGCCATCTCCTCAAAACCAATTCAAGGACAAGCCATCTCCTCAAAACCAAGCACCTCCCCAAAACCAAGCACCTCCCCAAGACCAAGCACCATCCCAGGTGAATTTAAAGAAGCCACCTCTACAGGTCCCACTGCCCTCCCAAGACCAAGCACCATCCCAGGTGAATTTAAAGAAGCCACCTCTACAGGTCCCACTGCCCTCCCAAGACCAAGCACCATCCCAAGTGAATTGAAAGAAACACTAAAAGAATTGAAAGAAACACTAACTGAATTGAAAGAAACACCAACTGAATTTAAAGAAATACCAGAAATACCAGAAATACCACTAGCGGAATCATCCGAAAAGAAATTAAATACAAAGTTTGGGAAAGTAATATCCAAACTAACTGAATTTAAAGGAACCACTGCCGAACCAAGTCAATCAATAGAAAGTCTACTTACTCAACAAGAAGTCTTATTAAGAGTACTAAATCCAGAATGTAATGTTGAAAATGACAATGGGTGCAAAATTGATATTTTTATATCTGATGGTCAGAATAAGAAATCAGGATCTATACGAAAAGAAAATAATCAACTTGTTATTAATGGGATATGGGGTGAAACTACATCCTCATAAAGCAAAACTACGAATGATTGATTCTTCTTCAGCTGTAAATACAAGTGAATTTGCTTGATTAATTATATAATCTGTTTTATCATTGGCAAACATGTCAATATGTTCAGAATTCGCAAGAGGATTAACAACAACAATACGCTCGCCAAATACTCCCTCGTACATTTCTCCAAATTCTTCAGCTTTATGTATTGTGTTTCGCATTATTAGACGCGAAAGAGGTTTGATCCATTCAATTCCACCAGCATTTTTATTAATATGTATATCTATTTTAGTTTCCAATACAATAGAAAGAACACGCGGAGTTATTCCATTATAGTACATTTGTTGAAGAACATATTCTACTGGATTATAATATGCAATCCCGCCATCAATATATCCTTCAAAACACGGATAGTATGTAGGAGCACTCGATGATGCAAGGACAGCAAATGATACCCATGTATTATCCCCAATATTTGGTTTCTCGCCACGATAATAGTTTGTAAAATTAACAATATTGAAATTCTTTACATCTTGAGTAATAATATGTAAATCTTGATGTAAATCTTGAAATCTAAAACGAAAAATTTTATGTAGGTAATCTCTTCGCTTGCTATCATAGTATGTAGGAGCAATCATTCCACCTAATGATAATATATGATACCATAATGGACGATGTATGAATATATCTATATAATCCACATACATATATTTTAACACCACAAGTATCAACTTTGAGTAATTAGATAAAACACCATTTAGTAATTCTTCATAAAGATTATAAACATTGTATTTTTCTGCAGCCTGTTTTAAATGTCGCTGTAATCCTGCATCTAACATATTTTGTAAAACAATGTGCCTGCCACATAATGCCGCACAAATAATTGCTCCTGTAGACGTACCACAAAAACCATCAAATATCGAGAAAAAATCTCCAGATTGCAACTCATTGTGATACATACGTTCTAAAAAGATAATCGCACCCAAGCCTTTAATTCCCCCGCCACTTATTGACAAAAGTTTATAACCGTTTGTTCTTGTTGTAGTAATATAAGGGTTCACATAAACACCTACTGTAGGAATTATTGGCAAACTCGCAAGAGCGCTATTCAGTAATATACTCCAAATAATAATCAATAAAATAATTGCTATAATAATTTTTAAAACTATCATTAAACAATATCTAGAATATTTAATCAAGTACGTGAGCATAAGAACGGTTTAATTCAGTGCTTTTTTTTTCTAATTCACAACAGTATACTTTTAACATACTAAGAATTTTAGTGCAATCATATACTTTTATTTTATTACAAAATGCACCTGTTAATTCTCTACGAGCTGATCGTGTTAACATACTCATGCAAGCTAATGCGACTTGAGGATTTTCATACCGACATGTTAATGATACAACCTAACGCAGAGTAGCAACACCAATATTTTTTTTGGTATTTTTACATTGAACAAACAAAGTTTGCCCATCTGCTTGTCCTTTAATGTCTATGCCTTGATCACCACTAGTTCCCTGTGTATCAGCACCACATACTTGAGCAAACGTTGCATGTTTTGATACTATTAATAAATCGCAAAAAAATTCTTCAAACATAGTCCCATCTCTTTTATTATTACGAGTCGGACGTATTAAATTTTTATATACTCGAACGCAGTACTCTCCACGCGTCGCCTTATTTAGATATTCAATATGGCGTCTTGTTCTGTCGTAAGGTGTAAAACGACAAAATGCACGAACTAGTGGTTTAAATTTTGGCATTACTTTAAACATTAATCAAACTCGTAATTATCATCTAATTAGTTTTGCAGATCTAGATTTTAAATCTATATAATAATAATGAAATATAGAGCATTTCTAAAACAACAGCATTATAATAATCATCAAGAGCAAGATCAATATAAAATAACAAATAAAACACATCAAGACGTATGTAATTCACCAAAATCATTATGCATTAGTATACCAAATGAATTTACAGCAGATCAAGAACAAATAATTCAAAATGAACGAGTTGAAATTTACAGTAATACTCCTGTTAATTCATCAAATAATCCCCCAATTAAATCAATATCATCAAATAATCCCCCAATTAAATCAATATCATCAAATAATCCCCCAATTAAATCAATATCATCAAATAATCCCCCAATTAAATCAATATCATCAAATAATCCCCCAATTAAATCAATATCATCAAATAATCCCCCAATTAAATCAATATCATCAAATAATCCCCCAATTAAATCAATATCATCAAATAAATCAATATCAACAAATCAATTTATTATGATATTGATTCTTACTAGTTATATTTTATGTACTTTGAATATGTTTAAATTTAAATTAATTACGAGTACATTTCTAATTTTAGAAAATATTGATCAACATTTGTACCATATTCAGGTTTTTATATACAAGTATTTAATTATGTTTATAAAATATACACATGTAATAATTAAAAAGTATATAACACGACAAATATTAGTAAATGTGTAATTATAATAAAAAAAATCAATAAAATTGAATTAGATAAGTATTTATAGTGATTATAATAATGTACAGGTTGGATTTCAACGAATGGATTCACCAGTTTAATTTGGACATTAAATGTATTATGTCAAATAGAAATATTTCACCAAATTATGATCATATGTATAAATTGTATGATGAACCATATAAAGCATGTCTATCATATAGAGATCAAGAATTTGCAGTGTGGAAATCCCAAGTAGATGATATGTTGATGAAAAATTATGGAAAATCATCTGTTGATCTTGTAGACAGACCTTATAAATATTATTTTTCACTTGGTAAATCACCAGCGTTTATTATTAGTACTTTTTAAATAATTATCAGGTTTTTTTCACAATAATACATTCGATTGTTTTACCTTGACATGATACCTTTATTGGTATAGGTGTAGTTGTTATGTCATCCAAGCTAGTTGGTAAATCACTATTAGAGTGTGTAACATGCCATTTGCTATATGTTGAAATTAATTGCAAGAGTGTTTTCTTGTACCAATCTAATTGTTGTATTTTTGAATCTATTCTGCTTTTAATATTTTGGCGAATATTATTTATTTTGGTTGGAATACTAATAATATCTTTTGTCTGGGAAAGGTATTGAAGACGTGCTGTTACTTTTTTAATCAATTCTGCACTACAATGTAAAGCAAAAGATTTTAATCTATTTTGAAAAGATATTGTATTTTTAATTAAAAAATCCCCAGCGTATGTTGGTGTTGAAAGGCATACGTCAGAAACTAAATCTGTCAAAACATTATCAACTTGGTGTCCAATTGCACTCATAATAAATTTTCCTGCCATCCGACATTTGAATACCATCTCAATAATTTCAGGATCGTTAAAACCTTCTAGGTCTTCTGCAGAGCCACCACCTCGTGTTAATAGACATGTTTTGCAACGCGATGTTAGAAATTCTTCAAGTTGTTTAATTACTGATGAAACACAGTTTTTTCCTTGAACATTTGCATTACGAATCCATATAGTTCCTGGATAAGATCCTTGAGATAAAACATGCAGTATATCTTGTAAAGCAGCACCCTCTGACGAAGTAATAATAGTACATTCACGGATATTATTAGGAGATGTTTGCTTACCATCAAAGTATTTTTTATTTTGGTATTTTAACTTTAACCGATTATATCGTGTTATTGTTTCCTCAATAACTGTATAGTCTTTGATTATTAGAGTTAAACGCCCTCCTTTTACATAGTAATCCAAGTACCCACTAACTTTTAACATTTGACCGTTAGAAGGAATAATATGAGTACGGTTACTTGCCCAAATAATTACATTAATTGAACTTGTTTCATCTTTAAGACTAAAATACAGATGCTGTAAGGATGGTTTGATATCAGTAACTTGGCCAATAACTATAATATTGGATTTTATTTTACGTGATATTAGTTGATTTAGTTTTGTTATAGTTAATGGTTGCATTATTCACTTGAATACTAGGAATCCTATAAATACATATTATTTATATAATTCATACTATTTGAGAATTCTTGCATTAATTGGTAAGAAATGATCTTTTGTTGTAAAAGCTTGCAAGATTGATTCTTTTGCATAATAATTACATATGATTAAAAATGTAATTTTTATTACTTGTACTAACCACATAGTACTTATAAATGCAGGCATCATGAATTCGACCCATAATACAAAACCACAATTAACTTGAATTATAATATTACTCATTAAAGTATTAATATTGCTTGTTATACAACGATATTTGCAAATACTGCCTTTTTCTTCTAGTAAAAACATTTCTTCATTAATTGAATTTATACTACATAGAATAACGTACGTAGGTAGTATTATACCCAATGAATAACTTGCAGTATTTAACCAACCAAATTGAATTATAGATAAACCACCCATAATTAACTTTATACAATTAGATTTAACCCACATTATTAAAGATACAAGATTTTTTAACAACAATAACAACGCCTAGTATAATAATTAAAAAAAGAACAAATTTATCGCTTAGAAACCATGGTTCACTAGAATCTAAATATATATGTGTATAGTATGCAAGTGCGCGATCATAACTCCATATTGGTTTATTATTGCTTTTATTTACCTTGTTATGTACGTCAATGGTATATTTGAACAAGTCTGTTTTACTAGCAAGCGCAGAATCAAGATTACTTGAATTTTGTTTGAAATGCACTCTACATACTGGACATGGTAATATATCACCTAAACTGGTAAAGAACTCGCGGTGATATTGCTTTTCCATGCTTGTAGGTGTTATTGGATAGTTAATTGCGATAGTATGAATAAAAAACCAGGCATGTGGTCCCCATTTGTTGGTGTCCATAATATATACGGGTAGAAAAACATCTAGACGTTTATAATGATAGAATTAGTACTATTATGTTTGATTCTTTTTATATTATTTGTAAAATCTAGCCATCATGTAAAACCACTCGTTTCACTTGATGTAAAATTAAACAAGTTATGTGATAACACTACATGTGGATTAAGTAATAATAGTACGTGTGGGTTGAGTAATAACGCCAATATAAAAGGAATATCGTCGTCAAATTCATTTGCATCGTCAGGTTTCATCAAGTAAACGGACTTTAAATTTTCAACTATATTATAAATATTTGTTATAGAAATAAAAGATATATTTGTATTAAATGGATAGCTCGCTAGATCAGAAAACAGCCATAATGAGTATTTCAGGTGAATCACTTGACTGTATGAAAGTTGCAAATATATTGATTCCTTATGGATTTAACTTTCATATCATGACAAATATAACTTGTAGTAAAAATAAAATAGAGAATGGATGTCAGATTGTTATTCCCAATGCTACATCTCCATTAATCAATAATACTTGGAAACATCTTTATAATAACTTTGATATTTCATGTGCTCATTTAAATATATCAAGTAGTTTTTCAGGATGTATATTTAATTATATGCGTAAATCTGCGTGTCCTAATTAATCATTAGACGCAACAAGAGCTAATACAATTGGCATGACAGTTTCATCTATCCATCGTTGTCGTCTATGTTTATCAACACATTTTTCTAGTTTTTTCTTTTCATTATTTGTTAACTTGTACGATGTATTATCAAGCTTACACTCAGATACGATACCTTGTAATTCATCGCTTGATTTTATTGCATTATCCATATCATCTTCTACTTTATCAACGTACAATAATACTTTTTCATTAAGCATATGTGGAGATACTCCACACTCGCGTTTTAGTCGTTTTATATATTTTTCTAATATTTTAACTTTATTACTCAATACATTTAGCACTGAATCCATTAGTTATTAGTATTGAATGTTGATATACTCTCTAAGTATATCTATATAATGATGCGTTTCAATTCAAGATAATAATCTGTTGATTTTATTATGCTATATGGTATTGACTTTGGTACTACTACATCGTGCATTGCACATTGGGACATTAAACGTAATAAACCTTATATACATCAAGTTTTACCCAACAAAACACTATTACCTAGCATAATTTCCAAAGTGAATGAGACTATTGTTGTTGGTGAATCTATAAGTAAAAATATTATTAAAATGCATCCCAAACGTACTATTACTGAATTATCATCATTAAAAGCGGCAGGTTTAATTTTTAAAGAATTGCGTTCTGCAATAAATGACGATGAATCTAACCCTAAAGCAATTGTTACTATACCTGCCTATTATAATGAAGCACAGCGAAGAGCTACAAAACAGGCATGTGAACTTGGGGGATTTGAATGCATTAGGATGATTAATGAACCAACAGCCGCAATAATGGGAATTAAAGAAACAATAGATGATGACGAGTTGGTAATAGTATACGATTTAGGTGGCGGAACATGTGATACATCAGTAGTAGAAGTTGATAAAGACAGTATCCAAGTAATAGATACGCGTGGAGATAACAATTTAGGAGGACAAGATGTGAATGAATTAATTTTAGACTATATAGGAATTACTGAAAATCGACACTTGTATCATCAAGAAATAGAGATGAAAAAAATTTATCTTTCAACAACAGAATATGTATGTTTCACAAATGGATGTTATCTTGATCAAATTACTTTACATGAAATAATTAAACCATTTATTGAAAAAGCTATGGAACCCTTGAAAGAATTAGCAACTATGTATTTACCTAGTAAGATAATTCTAGTTGGTCAAGGTGCTAAACTACCAGGGATATATGATTATATTGAACATTTATTTCCATCAAGTAATATTATTACTCCACCGTCTCCACAGCATTTAGTAGCAATTGGTGCAGCATATCAGGGAAATCTTTTGATGAATAATAAAGACTCGTTAGTTTTATTAGAGGCGACAAGTTTAAGTCTTGGTGTTGAGGTTTTAGGGGGGATATTTTCTCCTGTTATACCTAAAAATTCTGCAATACCATGTACATGTGAAAAATTATACACTAATGCAGATATGGAAGATGAAATTGAAATCAAAGTTTTTCAAGGAGAAAGGGTAAGAACATCTGATAATTATTTAATTGGTGTATTTAAACTACATGTAGAAAAACGTCCAGCAAATCACCATAAAATTACTATAAAGTTTCATTTGAATGAAAGCAACATGTTAATTGTTACAGCAAATGATGCAATAGGAAATATGATGGATTTTGTTATTAGTAATTCAGATTTCCAACTAGATAATAATAAAGTTAGAGATGTATTATGTGATGCAGATATAAATTATGAAAAAGATCAACAGTTTAAGGAAATATCAAGCCTTGAATGGGAGTTTGAAAATTTATTAATTTTATTATCATGCGAAGGAATAAATATACAAACAGAGACATGTGATAATTTGATAGATCGCAAAGTTTACCTTGAAACTACTATGGATGCTTTACGAGTAAAATACAAGCATATTTTAGTTAAAAATGAATTAACATCTACGCAAGATGATATAGATGCATATGACAATGAATGCAACTATGAAAGTTTAGATACTACTGATGATAATCATACTGATGATAATCATACTGATGATAATCATACTCATGAATTACAAACCCTTGTTGAAGCATTGAAAAATAATATAAATGAATTTGGTTTATCTTTATCTAAACAACAAGAGCTTGTTGATTATATTAATATTACAATAAACAGTAATATTAATAACAAAGAGAAAATACACCTAATAAATACCTTTTGTTCAGGTTTGATTTAATTCATTAGATTTATAAATTATATACATATATTTAAATGGATTCAATAAAAAAAATACAACTAGTAAATTATCATATCAAATATATAGTTGAAAATAATATATATCCTCCTCGCTTTGATTTACTGGTAGATAACTTTGATAATAAAACAAAATACATAAAAAAAATACAAAAATTAAAATCTACTGGTCATCCATTTATTCAGTATGCAGGGGGGAAAATAGAATTAAAGAATAAAAAAGCTAGTAAAAGTATGGAAAGTATGTTAGAATATTGGGGAGCAATGAAAGTATGTTATCCATTAGAGTGCCCGAAATGGGATAATAATCTAGAAAAACTATTAGATGGAGATAATACCCCTCTTTTAAATAGCATGATTAATATGGATGGCGCAATTGAATTTTCACGAGTTATATTGGATGATATACCACCCTTTTTTTCAAACAAATCACAAGTATTAAAATCCTTTACAAACAAGTTGCATCATGGAGAACGAATAAAATATCGCGAAACCCCCTTTGGGACAAAAGTTACTAAATCTAGTGGAACACAATTAATTAAAAACATGGAAGGATCATCACGGGAAAGATTAGCATGGTTAAAAGGTCTATCAAGACCTCCATTTCTTGAAAACCCTACCTATACGTACGTTGGAGGGAGAGCAAATAAATATCAATTAATGCGAGCACAAAATAGTAAAAGATTAGTGATCGATCTAAGGCATCAAATAGGAGATTTTGATGCTTTTAAAGAATTTATACAAGAAATTGCATATGGTGATCATTTGGTTGCTCATGTAAAACAGCTAAATGAAGCGACTGGTGAATTTTATACTACTCCAGTATATCTACAAGGACGTGCAAAAACTCCAAATAAGAAAAAAATTAATGTTTTAATAAATCCCAATACAACTGGTGGTTCACTAGTTATTAAAATGATGCTTGACAAGATACCAAAGACAAAAATCAATAATATAACTGGGCACCAAACATGTTATAAAATGAAAGGTTACATCCAAGTATAATATTATAAATCATCTTGATCTGAATTTAAATTTATAACTTTTATATCATCTTGATTTTGTATAAATGTAGTACCTGCTGAGGAATGTGTTGATATCAATATATCATCATTATCATCATTATTATTATCATCGTCATCATCGTCATCATCATCATCATCATCATCATCATCATCATCATCATCATCATCATCATCATCATCATCATCATCGTTATCATCATCGTTATCATCATCATCGTTATCATCGTTATCATCGTTATCATCGTTATCATTATCACTTGACGAACTTATTATGTTTTCCATATCAAAAATCTCTCCAAAATTTTCTGTTCCTATATTTTCTGGTTCAAAATTTTGACAAAAGTATTCAAATGCATCCTCATCATTTAGTTCATTTTGTGTTATATATTGATATATGAAAAATTTATCTCTAAAAAGCATAGGTATATTGTTAATATCATCTTCATCGATATCAATATGGTTATTAAAAACTAATTGTGAGAATGTCTTTTTATTCTCTCTGTATATGCTAAATAACTCTTTGAGTTGTTTAATTTTTATTTCAATAATATTGCTATTATTATCAACAGACGTTTTTAAATCAGAGCTAGAACCAGAATCCGAATCTTCGGATGTATAATTATCTGCAAGTAAAAGATGGTCTTCTAACTCATCTTTATATGGATATACTTGAGACATTTTAATTCCATTAAATTCATTTATATTAATAAACTCGCACGTACAATTAGAGTTTTCTTTAATACTACGTACTCTAAATTTTTTATTTGAAACATTGCCAAGTGTAATAGCCGTATCTATTGCTGCATCTTTTGTAGTATATACGCCCCATATGCGATATAATTGAGTATCTTCAATCAAAAAAATCATTTATTAATTCTAATCTTGGTGAATCTTTATATCAAATTAAATGTGCTTGCGTAGCTCTCGTAGTTCATTCTTCCATATATCTACTTCGGATGTTTCTTGTAGATGTGTTAGATCATTTTGTTTATCAGTAATTTGTTCTTCTAGTTGATCTAAACGTTCTTTAGTAAGAGCGAATAGTGGCATGTTTGTCACATAGTCATAGCTTTTATCCCCATAAAAACTTGTGCTTAGCATTGGATACTCTCTAGTCTCAAGATCGCTAATGATAGCTTGTTTTGGACGTCTAAAGATTTCTAGTTCATTATCTAGAACCTCCTGAATAAATCTCATTTTGCTTTCCAATAACAAGAGCTCCCACATCAATACTTTTACCTCCATTTGTTTACGACGAACATATGCTTCCATACGATAATCATAAAATTCATCTAGAATATCAGAACATGATGAGTATTTGCGAATTTGATTTTCACCACTATAAAGGTGTATATTGTTCAAACTTATTTTCTTTTGCAGTTTATTCAAGATTGCTGTTCCCCCGTTGTTAGTAATAGTATGCTCTGGAGGCAGTTTAATCATAAAGTCAACTATTGTGTCAGTGCACGAACTTGTATAACTATGAATTAGTTTCTTATCAATTAATCCTTCCAAATATTCTTTAAACGTATCCGTCCACAAACCAACAGGCAACTCGGTTACGTGAATAACTGTATGATTTTTAATAACCATACACTCGTATATTCCTGTAATTACTAATTTATCATCCTCTATATGTAGATTACCATTAAAACCTTTATACCATGGAATCAAGTCTTTCCATTTTGCATCTGGATTATTCAAGTGCTCTAAAAGTGCATCAATAATATCATTCGGACGATATGATGGCAGATGCGTACTGAAACCAGTACCTATACCATCTGCACCATTAACCAAAACCATTGGAATAATTGGGAAATAGCATTCAGGTTCCACTGGAATTCCATCATCATGTTTTGTTTCCAAAATACCTGTGTCTCGTTTATTAATAATGTATTCTATTGTAGGATTGATACTTGTCCAAATATACCTTGGAGAAGCAGCATCTTTGCCGCCTTTCAACCGCGTACCAAATTGTCCATTTGGATTCAACCAATTTAGATTATTACTTCCACAAAAGTCCTGTGCCATACCAATAATAGCTCCATTTAATGAAGCTTCGCCATGATGATAGCAAGCTCTATCACTTACGTATCCACTCAATTGGGAAACTTTGATTTCATCCTTATCCAATTTACGCATGTACGATGCAAAAAGAATCTTTCGCTGTGATGGCTTTAATCCATCAATTACACTTGGAATAGATCTCTCATTATCTTCATTACTAAAATGAATCAACTCTTGATTAACAAAGTCATCATATGTAACGTTTTTACGACTATTATCCAAAACAATATTACGATCATACCCCATAAGCCATGTTTTGCGATCATTCGCACGATCCTTACTAAAAGCCAAAGTAATTGCATTTTCATCATGTTCACCCCAGGTATACTCTTGCAGTTTACTCCAAATATCATCAAAGTATTCACGTGCCTCTTTTGCAGTACTCGTTCCAAGTCCCTTATAGTACTTGATTTTCCACAAATTCGTTTTATTCGTTGATTTCCACTTTTCGTACGTCGGTAGATTGTAAAAGACCTTTGTTTGATTTTTCTTAAAAGCCTTAATGATGGGCGTACATAGACAATGAATGAAATTACAATCTTTTACAAGTGATGGCCAAAACCAATGAAAACAATTCATAAGCAGGCCCTTAATATGTGAACCATCTGTATCTTGGTCTGCAAAGATAATAATTCCTCCCCCATACCGAAGTTTAGACATTGTCATAGGGTCGCTATAATCCTGATTCTGTTGCAAGCCAATAATCTTTTTAATATTTGTAATTTCTTCATTCGCTAGCAACTGTTTAGCTGAAGCTTCACGTACATTCAATAGTTTTCCTCTCAAAGGGAACACTCCAAAGCGTTCTCTGCCTACAACTGATAATCCACTCATTGCCGAAGCCTTTGCAGAATCACCCTCGGTAAGAATTAAATAGCATTGATTGCTTTTGTTTGTTCCCGCCCATTTAGCATCATCAAGCTTTGCAATCCCCTTGATCCGACTAGACTTTGAGCCATCAGTTGTCTTCATATTGTCAAATTGTGTTTCTTTAATAGATGCTACTACACGATCGACTAGTGGCGTTTTTAGTAGTTTACCCATAAAAGTATCGTCTAGGATACATGTACTGCCAAACTTTTCTACTTTTGTAACAAGTGATTCTTTGCTTTGGCTATCAAAACTTGCATTCTCAATATTAGCATCAATAAATACTACCAAGTGATTCTTGATTAGAGAAGATTTAACACGTGGAGCCTTTGTCTTTTTTTTTACTGCTTCTGTAATTTTTTTAACAATTTGATCCACTACATGATCTACATGAGATCCTCCTCTATATGTACTGATACCATTAACAAAACTAATGTGTTCAAAACCATTATCAGGGCGAACAATTACACCTATCTGCCAACGATCATTAATACGTCTTGTTACAAGAGGCTCTGGCGATTCATCTAATACCCCTTGATACATTTTAACATATTTTTCAAAATTCATGTTAAGCCGTTCACCATTTAAATATACTTTACAGCCTTCTGTTGTTGCAGCCATATCATAGGCGCGTCGTTCTACCAACTGAATAAATCCATCCTCAAATGAATCACATGAGAATCTTGAAAGGTTTGGTTTGAATGTGATTTTAACATAAGGTTTTTTCTTACATGTGGTTATCTTTGGTTTTTCTTTTACTTGCATTTCATCGCGAAACGTTTGACGCCACATCTTTTTTTGCTCGCCATCTACAATCTCAACATGAAACTCTTGAGAAAATACATTCACTAATTTTACTCCCAATCCATGAGTTCCACCAGTTAAGGATTGATCATCAGTAAAATTTGATCCACTCATAAACTCACCAAAGATCATTTCAGGAACCCACATATCATGATCTGTATTTTTAACAATAGGAATACTTGAACCATTATTCTCAATTGAAATACTTTCATTATCCCTATCAATAGTAATCTTTATACAATCGCACACCTTGAAATGATTAGGTATTTCAATATTATTAGCAATCATACGTGTATAATCTGCAAGTTGACGTGTTCGCGCATCTTTTGCATTTGTCAAAACTTCATCATTCAGCTTTTCAAGTGCGGGTGAATATGTTAGAGTTTTCTTCACTAGTTTACCATCTTGAACAACTAGACGCTCACATGTTGATTTATCAATACTACCTACATACATAGTAGGACGCTTGTGAACATGCTCAATCTGCGTCAAGCGCTGATACTTTTCTTCAATTGTTTGTTCCATCTTGGTATGTAGTAAGTTGTTCTCTCTAAGGATTATATTCAATATTTTTTTATTTTACATTAATAGTATGTGAATATGTTAATTTTTTATTTAAATACTTGAACGTCATATTAATTTGATGTTCGCCCGATGATATAGTATTATTTAACATACATGCCCCTGTACATGTAAAATTTTTACTTGATTTACAGGTAATATTATCACCTAAAACTGCAAGATGTGGATAAAGATCATCTGGATGAGATAATACAACACTTCCGAAAGGAGATTCTGTTGTAATGGGTTTTTCTTCAAAGTTTTCTAGCAAATGTGATAGTTGATCCAAGTTATCAATATTACTATTGATTTCTAGTTGTATCTGATCATGATGATCATGATGATCATGATTATCATGATTATTATATATAATCTTTAGTGGTATATTTATATATCCATTCATATGTTTTATAACATCCAAATTAATATGAAAGATTGTTTTATTATTTTGTGCGTGTTTGGTAAAAGTTGCATCTTTTATAACTAAATCAGCATCCCCATCTACTGTTATGATGGCAATGCGCGTATCAAGAGCATATCTTGAAATAGTTTTTTCACTTTGAATAGTATAGGGTTTTTTAAAATTCTTTTTAACATACATCAAGTCTGCAACATTAAATGAAGATTCTTCATTATGATTAATATCCCATGTTGATGTAGCATCATATGCATCATATGTATTATACGATGCATATGATGCTTCATCATATGTATTATATTCATTATATACCCCAGTACTTGTATTAACAAGATGGGATTTGCCAACTGGAGCATTATCTTTTAATATTGTATCAATATCATTAAGGCTTAGTATGGGCTTTTTTGGCGGTTTTACCATAAATGGATAAATACTATGTTTGTTAAAACCCCAATGCATAATACCAATATTTGTATTAGCTAGAGACTGAATTTTTAGATCAATTAAAGTATTAAGAGTATTTGTAATATTTTGTAATTTATAATTTACAATACTATTAATTAAATCATTATTATCATTTTGCATTATTGAGAATTCTATAATTTGTGCATCTGTAGGTTCTGATGCATTTAATAAAACATAACACGATATACCATATTGATATGTATCAATTATTTGCTTGTTAGTTGTTACAATATACATACTGGAATCTAATTTTTTAGCATTAGTAATACTTGCATTACTTATTTCAATATTAGAGATTAATTTTAAAGCAGCCTCAAAATGCAAACAAATAATACCAGGTATATTAGTATTAGTAGTAGTTTCCCATAAATTAACATGATAATTATCTGGTTTTTTTTCTACCATTTCTTATTAGAAGAAAAAAACTATTTATGAAACGAATTAAAATAAATCGTCAATTATAGCATTCGGCATAAACTTTGTGTTGTTTTCACGTTTTAATCCCATAGTGTGTTTATCATTTATTACTTGGGTATTAATTAGCTTTTTATAATCCATAACAATATCTGGCATGCCAGTTCCTCCATTAATTACTCGCCCAGTCATTACACGACCACTTACTGTATTCATGTAATCTGTTTCATTAAAAACTGCAGCTTGGGTTAATTGCTCAATAGTCATTTCAAAACTTGCTCGGCATAGAGGATCTGTATCTAGTTTTGTTAGACCATAACGATTAACTGGCATAATTATTCCTAGCTGAGTCATAACATCAGCAAGTAATGATACATGCCTTATATAACTTGTGCCATTAAAAGTCTTTAAAATCTCTTTAATAATAGCAGAACGTACGGCTTCTACGCCAAATGTCTTGTATATACTGAACAAGTCATTCGTGTTTGTCCTCTTAATATCAATATGTGGAATAGAATGCATACTTTGCAAATCGCTACCATTAACCATAATAACATATTCTTTTTTCATTTCAAGAGATCCATCTTTTGCTACTGTAATAAGATTATCCTGCTGTACCTCTTCAACCTTACCCAGGCTATCCAATCCTTTGAGCTTGAAAGTATCCAATATTAACTCCATAAACTCAACAAATACTTCTTGATTATAATCCACCATATCAAATCTTATATGTACACAGGGTTGATTAGAGTTATCATTATTACTCAATACACATACATACTGTACCATTTTGTCTAGATCACGTTCCTTCTTTTTAAGAGCTTTTTTATCACTAAATTTTTTATTCCAGTTGTTTACAAATTGACGTTTTACATCCAAAGTTGAAATATTACAATCAACCATCTGTGCAGGATCTAACTCAATACGAATTAGAAGTGGCATGTACATAAGATCGGTTTTTTTCTTATCCAAACCAACATACATATATTCGTTAACATTCATTGACATACCATCTTTTTGATGAGGCGAGTCAGGCGAGGTTACATCTTGACTATAATATATTTCAACATTTTGTGCTACTTGGCGAATTGTTGTATAATTTAGAGATGCTGCAATATCAAGTACTTTAGCACGATCATACCGTACTGATTCATCCAAATAGATAGTCGTAAAAGGTGTCTTGATCTTTTTACTAAAGTGAACTATTTCTTTAATACGGGGGATTCCCATCATACCTGTGGTACGCTTTCCAGCTTGGTGAAAGGTATTTAGAGTCATTTGAGTAGAAGGTTCGCCTATAGACTGAGCTGCAAGAACACCTACCATTTCGCCCGGTTGAATTACTGCCTTGTTAAAAGACTCTTTGATTTCTTGAATAATATCCAAAAACTGACTTTTTAAAAGTTTGTGTTTAAAGAGAATTGGTTTTGGACCTAGATACTCTACAAGAGTGCATTTGAAAATCATCTTGTGAAGATGTTGATCACGATATTTTACACTTGTAGTATCTTCTTGCTGAGTGTGGCTTAGCGCCATAAGTGTTGTTTCAATTGGAGATATAAGATCTCCAAGAGTCATCCAAATAAATTCAGCTGTCAATTGTTCTTTGGAATTCTTTAATGCTTTCTTATTCTTTGTATTGGATTGCTTTGTCTTGTGATAGCCAATTACACGTGTAATGTCAAATGGTATTGTATAGTTGGTATCCATTACATCGTACTGTAGGAGAGATCGCTGTTGATATGTCCTCAAGTTATCGCGATATTTAAACATCTTTGTTTTGATTGTTTCATTTAACTGTTTAGAAATTTTGTGTTTTTTACACTCACTTGCTGTGAATACAAATTCATCTTGGAGTTCTTTGTTAGACATTTTAATAATATTCAAATGAACATCAATAAGACGCGTAGAGTCGAAACCAGTATCACCATAAACGATACTGACAATACCTTCAAGTGAATTACGAACAAGTGAATCATATGTAATCTTTACATCTTCAGCTCCTTTTACCAATTTACGCTGAAGATAACCAGACTCGGCAGTTTTAATTGCTGTATCAATCAAACCAATACGACCAGCCATATTATGAAAGAAAAACTCGTCGCCACGGAGACCCTCAATGTAGCTTGATGCGATAAAACCACGTGCAGGAGCACTGTCATCGTTCTTACAATAGCCAACCATAGTGCGCGAGTTTAGAGCCTTTTTAATACGTGCAGATCCTTCATGTCCCATACTCTGAGATCCAACACATGCTGTCATTTGACCAAAGTTGCCGTCAGTACCCTTGGCTCCAGAGCTAATCTGAACATACATATTATTTGTATTATTACTTGTAATTACAACATGTTTTGCAAGCTCCATTGAAGCTTTATCAAGCTCACTATAGATAATATCCTCAAATATAGCTTCATCAAACAAAAAATTATTGTTCTCCATTTTAGTTACAAGCTGATTAACGTACTCTGTTTTACTCTTTAGAACATCTACAATATACTGACGTGTTTTCATAGGCAAAATAGTATCTTCAAGACCTAAACTACTTCCATTATAAGACATCAGCCACATATTCAACATACGTTGAGAGTCGTCTAAAAAGTCGCGGGTTGCTACTGGACCATATGCATTAAAAATTTTATGTGCAAGGTTATTACGCTTTGCACCAAGTTCATTCTTTGTAAGAATGCAATTATCATCAATCTTACCATTAACAACATTAAAAGGTAATCCAATCTTGTTCTTGCCTTTCATATGAATTCGCTCCTTAATGAGATAAGAAAATAATTCTTGTCCTGTTAAGGTTATATTCTTTTTTATCTCAGTATTACCATACATAAGATCATTTGCTACTGTAGTATTACTCAAAAGATTCATAGCATCTTTCCAATCTACTGATACATCCGGAAGAGTTAGCCTATATCCACCAACAAGCGAATCCTGTACAAGGGAAATAATTGGAGAACTATTAGCAGGAGATATAATATGATTCTTCACATTAGCAAGTGCATGCAATTCAATTTGTGCTTGTTCACTCTGTGGGACAAAAATGTTCATTTCATCACCATCAAAATCAGCATTATAAGGTGAAGTAGCTGATACATTCAAACGCAGGGTCTTTAGACGAGTATCATTAATTACCTTCACTTTATGTCCCATCATACTCATTTTATGTAGAGAGGGCTGTCTATTCAGGAGGACAATGTCACCATCGCGAAGATGCCTATGTACGATCCAACCATACTCCAACTCGATATCCTTTTTGAACTTCAAATTAATTACACGGGCACGATTTGGATTGTTAAGCGGAAATTTAATCACTTGTTTTGCTCCAGGGTAAACATCACATCCGTTCCTTACAAGACGAGTTAACTCGTGAATATTGTTTGGAGTAACATCCTCTGCAATCGTTACAATCATGGCAATTTGGACAGGAACTCCAATTTCATCCAAAGCATTGTTAGGATCACTTGTAATAACTGTCCTACCAGAATAATTTACACGCTTGCCTTGGAGATTTCCGCGAATTCGTCCTTGCTTTCCTCCCTTAAATCTGGAGGTTACAGATTTGCTTGGCATACCACCACTTTTTAGGTTGGAATGTGGCAACATAGAAGATTCATTATCATAATAAGTTGCATGATTCCATTGTGTAAGTCCAAAAAATACCTCTGTAAATTTTGTTGGTTTACTAATATCCTTCCTTAGCTTGTTTGTATACTTGATAATATCGGCCAATTTATGTGTCAATGAATCTTCTCTTGCTCCTCCTGCTAGAAAATTCCCACGATTTGAAGGACGAATAGCAATAGGTGGCACTGGCATAACATTTAAAAGCATTCGCCCAGGATCAGTAATCCCCATTCGCATGCAGTCATCCCTACTAATGTTATTAAGGATATTAAAAGCGTCTGTTGCTGTGATAATTCGTTTAATTTTTTTCTTTCCATCGGCCATTACTTCCATATTATCTTGGTCTTCGGTGTCGCTACTGGTAATAATTTCTGCAACAAGTTGAATACTTCCATTTTTAATTTGCTGAGTAATTTTAGGCACAGGAGTGCTAGTATAAGGTGATACTTTTACAAAAGTACATAGTTTTTTGAATTCTTTAAAACGATTCATATTTCGCGGAGAAAGATGTTTGAGAATAGGGTCATCTGCTGTAATTAGTGGTTTACAAGTGCTATGGCATACACAGGCAAGGATTTTTTTTACATAATCTAGAAAACCAAAATGGTATATAGTACGTTCAAATTTATGATGCCCCCAGTGTCCTGGACACATATGATAATCTTGACGACATGTAGAACATTCTTTTTCTGGATCCGTAACTCCCAAACGAGAATCAAGCAATCCATAAGGCTTGGGTTCATTATTTTCATAAGTCTCAGAATGCATTATTCCTTGTTCTCCATCAATAACAGAACATTTTTTAACTTGGTCATTTCCGAGAATATCAAATTGAACAAGCTTGATAGGCAATGAATTTCCGTATGAAGGAACCATAATAACAATACTGTATAATAATATATATTGTCTAAGTAGAGTTCAATTTTTTACATATAATTATATATATGCTTAGGTGTAATATTATAAATATATATAAATGGAAAATAAATTACATTCTAAATGGGTATTATGGATTCATGCACGTAAAGATGATTGGTCCTTAAAAGGATTTCTTCGTGTAATTGAAATTACTAGTATTCAAGAATACTGGGAATTTGTTGAAGCACTGCAACATTCTGATATTATATTATATCATATTGGTTTGATGAGAGACGGAGTAACTCCTATATGGGAAGATCCACAGAATGTTAATGGTGGGTGTTGGTCATTTAAAGTAGATACGGCACATTGTTTTGAATTGTTTATTAAATTAGGAATATTTATGGTAGGAGAAAATATAATGTGGATAGACGGTGAAAATAATAGCGACAATATTATGGGTTTGTGTATGGAACCCAAAAACAATTTTAATTATATTATTCAATTATGGAATAATGATCGTAATAAATGTCAAATAAGTTATTTGCCACAACATTTAATTAAAAACTCTAATTTTGGTCTAGAAACACTGTATCGTTCGCATAAACCGGAGTATTAATTCATAATTAATTATTATTTGATGTATTAATTCCATCTAATAGAATACGAGCATCGCTTACACTTATATTATGACGATCCATTAATGATTTCACACCATCATTGAATCCAGTACGTGAGCTTTCATTAGCAATGCCTTGGACAGAACTTGTTTCTTTCTCAGCATATACGAATGTAATACCAAGAACTAATAATACCACTAATACAATAATTAATGGTATTGTTTTATCCTCGGTTTCTGATTTCATTGATTTGTAAATAGGTATCATAAATAGGCATCCTAATGTAATACCAAATGACTCTAAAAGGGAATCACCAGGTCCATCATAGCCAGTCCAACTTACTAATAATGAAGATACAGAACCACCACATAAACTCCCAATAAAATCAGAAATTGCATTTCCAATCATTCCAATGATAAACATATCTGTAATTTTTAACTTTTTTAAACTTGTATCAACAACACTCATACCAACAGTTAGTCCAGCATTATCAATCAAACCAAACAAAAATGGTCCAGCTAGTAATGTAAACATTCTACCAATATTTGTATGAGAAGACCCGGCAATCTTTTTTTTAACATTTTTGGAATTCATTGGCCCATAATCAGATGACAACCACCATAGTATACCAGCAATTAAAAGCGCTACACCCATTGCAATGGTGTCTGACTTTTTAAATGCTATTTCTTCAACTTTTAATGTAGGCTGGGTATTTTTTTTAATATCAACATCTAAATTAAAATTTTCTGTAATTTTACTGAAAGCATCAGTTAAAACATTCTGTTCAGTTAAATTATTTTGTACTTCAATTATGGGATTTTCAACCTCAATTTCGAATTGCTTGGACATATATAGTTGATGAGATTAAAATCTAGACTATTTAATCCATATCATCTTCATCAATAATAGGTGATAAACATAAATGTACATATCCAAGATTAGCAACAGCGTATTTTATAAATAATGGATAGTCATTCTTGAAATAAATCTCAATATTATTGCATAAACCCGTACAGCGAGTAAACATTAAAAGATTCTTGAGATCAAATTTTCCATGGATGATTTCGTCATCATCTTCGTCTTGATCGTCCATTTTAATAGTAATCGCCCCATTCGAATTACTTTGGTCTTCTGATGCGTCCTTCAGTTTTAGTGATGCATTACCTACATCTCCATCTCCCTTAATAGTCATAATCTTGCGTTCTACCATAATCTCAATCTCATGAACCTCCAAAGCATTTAAATCTCTACATATCTTTTGCAGATTAACAGATGACATGATAACAACCGCGCGAAACTTCATACGATTTGTAACATCAAATACATCCTTATCTACATCAATTAATGGCAAACTAACAAAATTTTCTTGGGCACGATCACTTTTATTAATACAAAAACACAAACGATTACGCTCTTCTTCAGTACGGTATATAGTTAAAACATCATTATTATTTACGCTTTTAATTACCCTATGAAGACATTGCATATTAACACCCAATATTTGCTTGCTTGTAACATGATATTTATCAAAATTATCGGCATGTAATTTTAAATGTACAAGCATACCTTCTTTGTGATTAACTGCTAATATTTTAATTCCTGCATGCTTGGCTTTTTCTGGATCATTTGGGTCTTTTGGGATAAATTCCCAATTTGCATCAACTAGTATTTCTTTTAAAGCTTCAATTAGTATTCTCATAGCACTCGTTTGAACTGTAGTAATTTCGATCGTATATTGATCCATATTAAAGATTTAGGCGAGCTAGTCTTTAAGCGCGTCTAAATGAGGCTACATATTAATAGTATAGATTACGTAATTATTTATAATTAATTCATTATAAAGTTCATTGTCTTATTCAAATTATCCCCTGTAGAGTTTATTACGTGCATTGTATTTTCTTTAATTGTATTTGGAATCTCATGTACATTTGTTTTAAATTTATTTAATGATGTATTTACATTATTCTTTGTTGTATTAATATAATTATTTAATGTATTTTTCATAGATCTATTATCTACATTACCATCAACATGTGATGCTACTACTTGTAGTAATTTTTCCCATGTCATAGTTTCCAAAGTATTAGAAAATTCATTAGAACACATATGACATATATAGCGAACATAACGTCTATTAGTTGCAAATGCATGATAATTCACCCACATACTTTGCATATCTTTAATAACTCGCAATATTAACATACGTGTAAATTTAGCAAGATTTTTATTTGGATGTTCATCTAATAGCTCTAGTGATTCCATATTATGATTTACCAATTCTTCAATTAATATATTGTAATCAATTCCAGCGCCCGCGCATACATTTTCTGCGAATGCTTTTATTGCATTATTCTTTGTTTGTAATAACTCTATAATACGAGTACGTACTATATTACTACGTTCATCTGCAGTTTCTCCCCAAACATATAAACATGTTATTGAAGTTAGATTTGGTAAGTAACTAGTATAAAATGATTCTAAATTTGGAACTGTGAAATGTTCTCCAGTAGTATATGTTGATTTTGGGTATAGCTCCCGTTCAGTTGCTTGATATAACGCATTTGCAAAATCAAGTGGTTTGTCTAACTCTAAATCTTTTAGTATTTCTAATGCTTTATTATACATCATTTGAACTGTCTCAACATGATTAGATTTAAAATATGCTACTAACAACCAACCAATAAACTTGTAATTATATGATTCTATTATAAAATCAATACAAGTACGGTTGCTTTTATTACATTTAAATAAACTATCGATATCAAACTTTTTAAATACATCAATCAACTCGCCTACATGTATTAATTTAATCGCATAATCCCATGAATTAACTTGAGAATAATAATCTTCTTTACATGCTACAAAAATCAATGCCGAGTTGCGCTCGTTATAATTATTACGTATTTTGTTTATATATTGTTTTAATAGCATGTCTTTTGGAAATTTCATTGGTGTCCTTGGATTAGGTAGTGGATTATCTTGACTTTTATCAATAATAAACTTGACATGATCACGTATTTGCCATTTAACGTACTGTTTCAAGTAATCGCTCGCTATTTGTTGTTCTTTATCTGTTGCATTATTGAAACTATTAGCGAAATTGCATGCGTATATAGCAAATCCAATATCCGTGTTTATACCACTATCACCAATCTCCGTAATATTATTCTCATTTTTAATTTTTAAGTTTCCAATAGTTTGAATAAAATGTTTGATATTGCCACCCCTAATCTCTCGCGCATTAAACTCGTTTATCTTTTGTAGTTTTTCAATTGTTTTTTGTAAATCAACAAATAGTTTTTTATCATAATGTTTGTTAAAAAGCTTTGATTTTTTTTGTCTATTTGCTGTTGTGTCTGTAAATTCATCATCGATAATATTGTCAACTTGATTGTTTAAATAATCTTGGTATTCGGTAACTTGTTGATCTAGTTGGGTGAATATGTTATTATCGGCATCACCATCATCAGCGGCATCACCATCGCCATCAGCAGCAGCGACAGCGACAGCAGCAGCAACAGCGTCATCAGCGGCATCATCTTCGCCGTCATCAGTATTTAATCTATATATTTGATATAGTTGATGTTTAATATTACAAATCATTGAATCCCATTTATAATCTATTACCGAAAAAATAAAAGCCATTTGTTTTATTCTATTTATGTAAATATTTGGATCATTTAATTCATCTGGAATCCTAACAGGAGGCATAATATAAACTTGATTTTGTATTAATTCAATAACAAGCTTGACATGATCTTCTGGTTGTGGTAGTTCTCCACCAGGAGGTATATGATCTCTTATTCTGTTATCGTTTTTTACTCCAGTAGCTTTACTAATATATTGTTTTACATAATTTGTATAAAGATTTCTCTGTTCACCAACTTCAATAGCATTATGTAATCTTGTATATTGATAACCTACTTTATCAGCTATCTCTAATGCATAATTTAAATTCATTTCACCATCATCATCAGCTGCACCATCACCATCAGCATCTCTATGCATCAATAAATACTTTATATTTTTATTATTTAGATTATTGAATATCTCCAGTATTTTATTTTTATATTTTTGGATTCTTTCCTTCAACTCTTTCTTATAATTAGAAATAGTATTATCCTCCCATTTACCATCTTTTAAAAAATTTGGTAGACTATCTGTATCTACTTCTAGTTTGGTTATAACTTGATTAGTAATATCATTTACAGTTTTATTTCGTTGGTGTTTTAATTCTTTAATTTTTTTTTTCAATGCATTTGCATCTGCATTAGCACCTGCATTAGCACCTGCATTAGCACCTGCATTTGCACCTGCATTTGCACCTGCATTAGTTTTACGTAATTTGTAATATTGCTGTTCTAAATCGCGAATTTTTATAGATGTTATATCTTGATTAAGTATTTCCTTGATATCATCTTTAAATTTAAGAGCCTCATTATTAATGTGGAATTTTCCATAAATCGTATCATATGGAACATGAAAATCATCAATTATACCGTCATTCCATAATTTATCTATTTGATTTTTAGCAACATGTTGTGTAATAACATCTGGAGAATAACCAACTGTTTCTGTAGGAGGTTGAGTAAACAAGTACGATACAGGGAAATCGCCAAATGCATCTTGATGAGAAGATGATACGCCCATATCAAGTAATAATTTTGCGATTTCATAATCTTTTTGTTCTATAGCTAAATGTAATGGGTATTTATAGTTAGTTTCTGGATAATCAATTGGTGCACCATCTTTAATTGCTGACTTTAACATTCGTATTTTATTTATTTGTGTTATTTGATCACTTTTAATTATTTCACCAACAACAGATTTTCCATCATAAATTACATATGCCGGAATACGACAACTTTTCATAAGGGATATATTTCCTTCTTTTGCTGCATTTAAGTATGTGTTTATTTGTTCACTATTCAAGTCATATTCAGTTTTCTCTTTCTCTGTGTATTTCGCCATTATACGCTTGTAGATTTTTTTCATCTAGATGCTATTACATCTAGTTTACTCGTCTCATTGGAGATTCTTCCCAAAAGTTAAGAGGTGGCACGAATTTGCAGGGCTCACCTTGACATTCACAGAGATTATTCTGTTGATGATACAACATATTTCCTTTCATGATCTCTAGACCATTATCTTGAAGCTTTTGTCTATAGTCCGATTCTGATGTTGCATTGAATACACCTTTGTAAAAATCGTTAATTTGTTCATTTGGAGAAAAATCTGTTACAAATCTGCCATCGTCCATCATAAGAGGACAACCTTTATCCAGGGGAAACGGTTTAGAATCACTCATTATCCCCGTACAGATAATATTTCTTGTAGCAATTCTGTTTTTGTTTTACGTCTACTTGCTTCTTCATGAGTTATTTCAATATTAAATTTTTGAGCAAAATCTTGCAAGTCTTTCAACCGTATGTGCGCAACTTTATTCTTGTTGTAGCTCGATTGTAATTTATCTAGATACTTTTCTTCATCTAATGATTTAAAAGTTTCTCCTAGATATACTTGTTCTGTATTATCATCATCTGTTGTTTCAGCATCTAGAGTATGAACAGCAACTAGATTATTTGAAAAATTCAATGAATTTTCAGGTTGATTAGACGAGGCAAATGATTTTTCAAAGTTGTTTCCATTATTAGAAAAATTATGCGATGATATTGAATCATCATCATTAGCATCATTAGCATCATTATCATCATGAGCATCATTATCATCATGAGCATCATTATCATCATGAGCATCATTATCATGAGCATCATTATGATGAGCATCATTATCATGAGCATCATTATGATGAGCATCATAAGCATTATCATGAGCATCATTATGATGAGCATCATAAGCATTATCATGAGCATCATTATGATGAGCATCATAAGCATCATCATGAGCATCAACATCATTATGAGCATCATTATGATGAGCATCATAAGCATCATCATCATGAGCATCATTGGTACGATTCACATTAGCATCATTAGTATGATTTACATTAGCATTATCCACATCATCATCAACAATAATTTCAGCAAAATTATTTGATTTTATTTGAATATTATTAGCTATAAGGGCTTTATGCTGATCAATTACTTGTGATGCAAGGGATGTACTGAGTTCTTCAAGATCATCCAAGCGTCCATATACATTTACTAGTTTATTATACATTACATATATAGAAAAAATAATCAGTCCAAAAAATATCAATTTGATAGTTAATTCAATCATTATCAACTTATACATTATGTAATTTTGAGAAAAACGAACTAATATTTTAAAACCATATTATTATAAACATGACAAAATTTTCAGACCTCGCACAAAATTTTATAGGTCGTTGTATTGATGAAATCCAACAAACAAATAATAAAGACAAAATTAATAAACTTGTAATTGAACCTATTATTCACGAAATAAATCTAAAATTATATCCATATTTGTTAACCACATTATTATTGTATGCAATAATATTAGTACTTATATTAGGAATACTTGTTTTGATTGTTTACAAATCGCGAGCATAAATTTTAAAATATTATATATCATAATGATTAAATTTATAGTACTTTATGCGCTTGTAGCATCTTGCTTTTTATATCTAGTACCTCATGTTCATACAGATACTAACTATCCTTATCATAAACTATTAATATTTGTTATTGTTTTTATAGGGAATATGATAATAAACTCTTTATTGAATTTTACAAGTATACATAATGAAAAATCATCTAGTATTTCATCACAAGAATCAGCATTATATGCTTTACTAGCAGTTGTTGGATATTCATTGTTTATTGATGTTTCTATAATGGAAAAAACATCGCCAATTATAACAGATTATATTGGTAACGACCATCAATGGTCGCATTTAATACTATGTTGTGCATTCACAATAATTCCATTAAGTATATTACAAGCTATTATGAATTTACATCAAGATGAACAAATCCGTACATCGTTATAAATCATGTTCATTCATATAAGTTTCAATTTGCATTAAACATTCTAAAGATAGTTTATTCAAATCAATCCAATAACCATATTTGTTTGTAGTATATTTAATATTATCTTTTTTTACAAGTTTCATTATTTCTTTATAATGAGTTTTACGCTGTATTTTTTCTATTTCATTTATTGCGTGTATTTTACTTAGTATTCTCTTTTTTGTTATAACATCCATATTAATATATATTAGACATTTTCAAAAAACTAAAAACGCAACAATACTTGTATTAACATTAAACAATATATATCATCTAGTAATGAAAGGTGGCGATTATCCAGACGCCGAGCAAGATATAGATTTTATTACACGTATATATAAAAAACGTGAATATGCGACTAAAAAAATGGGCTATAGAGAAACTATTAACTCTTATTTTGAATTGAAAAAGTTACGAAATGAAATTTGTATGGGTAAACGGAGTGCACAGCTTCAACAGCAATTTGTAGCTCAGTATATACATCCTAGTACCCCGTATAAAAATATACTTTTGTTTCATGGTGTAGGTACTGGTAAAACTTGTGCAGCGATTATGATTGCAGAAAATTTTAAAGATCAAGTTTTACGCTATAAAACAAAAATATACGTTATTACAAGTGGACCTATTTTAAAGAAAGAATTTTTCAACGAATTATCAACATGTAATGACGCGTATAAGAATTTACCACCCAAACAATTTTCCAAAGCTGTTAAAAAATATTATAGATTTTGGAGTTATAAAAAGTTTGTCGAAAGTACTGACAAAGATGATGCTGAATTAAATATTGATTTGAGTAATTCAGTGATAATTATTGATGAAGCTCATAATATAGTTGGTAATACTCGTGGCGATGCTTTGATTAAAGTACTCAAAACAAACAAAAACATTAGATTAATATTATTAACAGCAACACCAATGCGCAATCTTCCTCAAGATATTATTCCATTAATTAATTTCATGCGAATAAATGATGGTAAAAAAATACTAAAAGAATCTAAAATTTTTAGTGGTTCATCAATAGATCAGGAAATAAAACCAGAAAGTATAAATGCATTCCAACAAGCATCTAAAGGTTATATAAGCTTTTTAGAAGGAAAAAATCCGTATACATTTGCAATCCAGAGAGATATGGGTATTTTACCAGATTTTTTATTATTTACACGAATCGTTTCATGTGAAATGCATACATTTCAAAAAAAAGCATACAATATGTATTTATCTTCAAGTGAGCATGATGGAGATCATTTAGATAGACGCTCTCAATCATTATCAAATTTTGTTTTCCCCGGAATGGAAAAAAATACTGCAAAAATAATTCCTATATTTGGCGAGAATAAATTAAATTCTATGAAAATTCAATTAGAAGAAGCCCTAGAAAACACACAAAACAGCAATCTACTCAAAAATATTAAAAAAACCTTCAAGATGGATGAACCATTGGATGAAATTATACACGCTAAAAATGAAACTAAAACACTAACAGGGGCTTTTTTAAAAAAAAAGTACCTAAAGAATTTTTCAGCCAAATTTCACAAGTGTTTATGTAATATAGATGATCTATCTGAAGGAACAGCTTTTGTATACTCATCTCTTGTTCGTGTAGGTGTTCATCAATTCGTGCATGTTTTATTAGAGAATGGATACCTTGAATACCAAGAATCTGAAAACTATATTCTTGGCGATGATACCTTACATTATACAGGTAAAATACGATATGGGAAATTTAAACAAAAATACAATAAAAAATTTATTCCAAAATTTATTCCAGCTACATTTATATCCATAACAGGAGGAGGAGAAGAGTTTAATGAAATACCTGATGAAAAGGTTCGAATTATCAAAAAAATTTTTAACAACCCTGCAAATGCATCAGGTAAACATATAAAAGTTCTAGTTGGAAGTCGTGTTGTTCGCGAAGGTATAACATTTGAGAATGTTTCGCAGGTTCATATTTTAGATGTTCATTATCATTTAGGTCTAAATGAACAGATCATTGGAAGAGCGATCCGCCATTGTAAACATATTACAGTAACTAATAAAGATAATCCATATCCTGAAGTAAAAGTTTTTCGTTATGCAGTAACATTAAGTGGTTCTAAATTGTCTCGTGAAGAGGAAATGTTAAAAAAATCAGAAATCAAGTACATTCAAATTAAAAAAGTAGAACGTATATTGCAAGAAATTGCTATTGATTGTCCTCTTAATCATGCAGAAAATCAAAAACCAATGATATTAAGTAAATACAAATCATGTATCCCTATTGAAAAAAAGATAGAAAATCCCAAGATAAAAGGTATTACTTGTCCTGAAAGATGTAATTTTATGCAATGTGATTATAAATGTAAAGAAGACAAATTGAATGAATTATTTTATAAAAATAAAAAGTATATTACTCCAAAATTAGATGATATTGATATGAGTACGTTTAATCCAATTGATGAAATCATATTGTGTTCCCGTTTAATTAAAACATTATATTTAGTTCATGATGCTCTGCGTATGATGACTATAATAAAAAAAGTTAAGAAAATGTATCCTCATAATATTAAACACTTGTTTGATCGCGAGTTGGTATTTTGGAGCGTTACAGAATTAATGGCACGAGTTGATAATGGTTTAATAAATCAGTTTAATGAATCTGGACACTTGATATACTTTAATGGAATGTATTACTTTCGTAGTTTCCAAAAATCAGCTTTTGATTTAAGTGCTGATAATCGTGTTATTTCAGCAAAATCCTACTTGCAAAATATTGAACATGTTGATTTTAAATCTGCTGAATCATATGTATATGATACGTACTATTATAATAAAAAAAAAGAAAACATAGTTATTGGAATTCTGGATAAAAGAATTACAAAAAAAATTAATCGTGATATATTCAAAATTCGCGTTGCGAAACAAAAAAATATTGTTAAACGTAGAGCAAAGAATCTTCCAACAGATGCAGGTGCAGAGTGTCTAACTAAAAATAAAAAAGAACTTTTAGTTCTTGCAAAAGAGCTTGGTATTACTAAAAAAATGCAAAGAAAGAATTTATGTTGGCAAATACAAAAAACACTTCGTGAACTAGAAAAGTACTCTGTGAATAATAAAACTTTTTACAAAGTTCCTATAAATCATCCTACTGAGCCTTTCCCTTTGAATATTCACGATCGCATACCATATATTGAAAAGACATTTCAAGTAAAAGTAAAATATCGTAAAGAATCATTAGATTCTAAAAATAAAAAAATAGTTGGTTATCATGTTTCTTTCCCAAATACGTCATCAGTTGATGAAACAGTTTGTAAAAAATATGGTCTACATGTATCACATAACAAATGGATTGGCATGTTGATGTAGTTTACACTCTATCTTGAAGAGATATACCGTCTTGTTTTCGTTTGCGTCGAGTTTCATTTGTAGTAAGGCTCATAGAAAAATCTTCTGATTCATCTGATATAGTGCGATCTATAATTTGCGTGCTAGTTGGTCGTCTAAGAATTGAGTCTATATTAGGTGCTTCCATATTTAATTTTTTAGGTGGTAGCATTGTTTGTTGGTCAGCTGGAGCTGTTGTTTGCATATTTGAAGGTTGGTTCATTCTTTGATTAACACGACGCCTTTGAGGATTTACTCTAGGAGGATTTGCTCTAGGAGGATTTGCTCTAGGAGGATTTGCTCTAGGAGGATTTGCTCTAGGTGGATTTGTTGTGTTTCCTGACATACCTTTTGCAAAATTTGCTGCTAATCCTGCTAATCCACCCAATGGATTAGATGCAGTGTTCATATTTTGATTTCCACTCTGTGTATTACCACCTACTGACATTCCCTGAGAAATTTTATTCATCATTTCAGGGTTATTAAAAAGCTGTGCGATACCATCAAAAGACTGAAGTTTATTCATCATGTGATATTTACCAGCACTAAATCCAAGCATCATTAGCAAGCGCATCTCGGGTTCCATTTTTCCGCGAGATGACATGTATTTATCGTATAATTCGCCAATTACCTGATCAAACTCTTCTTGAGATTGTGCAACATGATCAGCCCAACCACGTAATTGAAATTTAAGTGGATTATAGTTCTCATTAAGCATTTCCATTCCATATACACATGTCATAAGAAAACCGCGACCCACTTTTACAGAATTGTCACGAGATTTTTGAGATACTAATATTTCATATTCTCGCTCCATTTCATCTAAATCTGAATTAATATTATACTGTTGAGATAAACGAATTCCAAATTCCTGCTCCATTTTGTGAAATAATTGAATTAATAGAATTTTTCGCTTGCGACCAATAGCCTTATACTCTTTTTCTAATTCAAACATAGTTGTTTTCATACTAAAGTTCAAATTACTAGCAAAACCTTTTTGTTTTAAAGATGCTAGTTTTTGAAGCAATTGTTTTTTTAAAATAATATCATGTGAATCTGTTTCTTTAATTATAAAATCAAATTCTATAGGAATTCGTGATTCTGCTACTGTAGTAGCTGGTTGTTTATGCATTGCTTGATTCATTCCATCAGTTGGTTTTGCATCAGCAGGTTTTGCATCAGCAGGTTTTGTACCTGCAGGTTTTGCACCTGCTGATGCAATTTTAGGCGAACGAGTGGATCTAGATGATCTAGATGATCTTGATGATCTTGAACGAGATCTTGAGCGCCTTGATTTTGTAGAAGACACAGATCTAATAGATATATCATTGTTTTGCGGCGGATTATTTCTTTTCATGAAATCCTGTTTTGCATTTATTGATTCATCTGATGATGAACTAGATAATGATGTTACTTGGCGGATATCATTATTATAATTATTATTTAATTTTGTTTTATTTGCCATCATACTAAAGTGATTATCTGTAGATGTAGACTGTGAACCAATTTGTGTAGGAGGTAGATCTTCATTATCACTATGTTCGATCATTATTAATAATTAGAAATATCGTTTATATGTTTGCGTATGTTTTACATCTAGTAATCTATATGATAGATCTTTATCTGATTGCGTTGCACGATCAATCAAACGTCCAATTGTTTTAATTTCATTGTCTCCTGTATAGAATTTTTGAGCCATAATCTGAACAATAACAAATTCATCTTCTTCTACAAAAGTTTCTGTATCTTTGTAAAAAATACGTTCATTAGTTAATTCAAACTTTTCATGGTTAATATCATCTAGTTGAATAAGTACTTTTATTGGACCATTAGAGGCAAATAACAAAACTTGTTGAAGTCTATCTATTTTTACTACAATTTGTGTGTTTTCGATTGGCATACACATATTAGCAGAAAAGCGAACCATAAATTCAGCAGTGCATTGCATATCTTCTGGACGAACAAGTCCATTCATATCATTAACAATCGAAATATTACTGTCAATATCATTGTCATCATGAACTTTAATAATATAACCATGTTTACAGCATTTGTTTTCACGATCACGGCGAATATTAGATAGAATATTATATTTTAAATTATTGTCTAACTGATGCGGTTTTAAGTAAACTCGGGAAACAAGATCAATCGAAAAGTACGGGCAAACAACAGACATTAATATTAATTATGTTATTATTCTCTAATGGAATTTCACTTTTTTAATCTTCTTTGCTAGTATTTATACTACTCAAGTTTTGTCTTGCAGATGTAAGTAATTCATCTACAGATGAATTATATTTGTTGTGAAAACGTAAAACAATACCAGTATAAAGAAAGTTACTAAATTTCTCAAATTTAACAAGTGCGATTAAGAATCCAAGCTTTATATAATGGTACATTGGGATAAATGTTAAAATAATTCCAAACAAGCTTTCGAAAAATGCAAATGTGCTGTATACAACCCAATATACTAACCAGTCACGTGTATCTGTATTATCCTGACGCTGTTGTTTACGAACACTATAATACAATGGAAACATATATCCTATAAGCTGAGTTAATATACTAATTCCAAGCGTACTAAACATCATAGATAAGACAGAAATAATTTCAATAACTCTCAAATGCTTTCTCATAAGTTCTTTTTCAGGCGATGTATCTATGTCAAGTCTTTTTTTTAATTCTTTTGCTGCCATTTCAGATGAAAAACTAGGAACTATTAAAATAGGTAATCGGTATGTCATATTTGTCTGCGAAATAGCTGTATTACTTGCTTTAACTGCTGTGTTTATACAATTATAAATATCAGGTATCATAGGAGCATATCTAACAAATACAGGTGAAAAGACTTTTTCTGCGAAAACATTTACTCTTTCGAAAAGATCCATATAACAATGTATATATATTTTTTTCTATATGTTTGATTTATTTTTATCTAATAAATTTATTTCATTATCCCTGGTTTTGTTATCCATGGTTTCGCTATCCATGGTTTCGTTATTCATGGTTTCGTTATCCATGGTTTCGTTATTCATGGTTTCGTTATCTATATTTTCATTAAAACGCCAGTGCATATATACAACAAAGCGAAAAATTGTATTTA
>Ga0099798_10004_pt1 | contig 116538 bp, 128 predicted proteins | sample Uncmet_Sort29A_1_FD_89870 | JGI IMG/M metagenome (GOLD analysis project Ga0099798, IMG submission 89870) | Marine eukaryotic communities from CALCOFI LINE 67, Pacific Ocean - CN13ID_Sort29A_1 | ecosystem: Environmental > Aquatic > Marine > Oceanic | place: Pacific Ocean: Monterey Bay | collected...
AAGATAACATATAGATATATTATATATGTCTCAATCAAATACTTGGACTTTATATGCACATCTGCCATATGATACTGATTGGTCGATAAATAGTTATAAGAAAATACAGACTATTACTACAAAAAATGAATTAATTAATTTGTATGGTAAGTTGCCTGATGAAATCGTGAAAAATTGTATGTTATTTTTGATGAAAAATAACATAAAACCTATGTGGGAAGATATTAATAATAAACAAGGAGGAAGTTTTTCATTTCGGGTAGATAACAATAAAATTATAGATAAATGGCGATTAATAAGTTATTTATTTATATCAGATACAATTATTCCAAATACCCAAGTAAATGGAATAACAATTTCTCCTAAAAAAAATTTTAATATATTAAAAATATGGGTAGCGAATTGTAAAAATAAAGATGTACGCACTATTCATTCTTTGGTAGATATTCCTGGGTGTATGTTCAAAAAACATATTAGTTAACAGCATCTTGTAGTTTTTAACATAAATCAAATAAATAAAATAACTTCTTAATTTATTTGCCAAACCAGCTAAACATGCTTGCACTCTTGTCGACCTCTTCCAAGTAAAGGCGCTCCGCATCCGCGAACGCTTTTGCGCTCAGGCATATCCTCGAACTGTTGCCATAGGGCCAGAGACTCCTGCAGTTCTTCGGCCCCTCCACCTCAGTGACATCCTCGGGGTAATAGCCGGAGTAGTGGTGGCTGGAGTGCAATTTGTTGTAGTAGTCATGGATCGACGACCTCGGCATGTTGGAACCTGATTTGTCGCGCGGCCGGTAGTAGCGAATGGATATGCCCTTCGCCTTCGCCTCGTTCTCGATATCCTTGTGTTTGTCGTCCTCCCTCAGCCACTCAGGAAGCAAAATGGCCTGGACGTTCTTCGATGTAAGCTGCACGCCTGCCCCAATGTGCATCTGGTAGTTACACCATGTTGGCCGCCCGAGGTATGATTTGCTTTTGCACTCATCGCCGCCGCCATCCGCCCCAGTCTCTCCACGCACAACGTATTCGGCAGCCTGCTGCTTGAGTCGCGTGTCCACATCCTTCGGGGGTATAACCCCGTCTGTGCTCCAATAGTCAACCACGATGGGCTCTTTTTCCTTGAAATAACAGTCCACGCTGGCAGCATTGTTGAAGTATGTGCCGACAAACTCGCTATCCAGGTTGTAGTCTCTCCACTTCCAGTTTTTCTTCATCACAATGATGGCATCGCCGTACTGTGAGTCAATGCCGTATCGGAACTGAACCCCCTTCCCGCCCGTCGTGCCCCCCCTGAATATGTCTGGCCGAGGGGGGTCGCCTTTTCGCAGCCCCTCTTTCAATATACCGCCCATGACATTCACGCTGGTATTGTGCGTCCACAAGAGGTGATTGACCTTTTTTGCTTTTGCCTTCTCGTCGGCTTCCCTTCGTGCCTGTTGCTGTGCCTGCTGTTGTTGTTGCTGTTGCTGCTGCTGTTGCTGTTTCCCGTTGTTGATCACGCCCCCTGGCTGCACTCCTGGCTGTGGCTGCTGCAGGTCGTCGGTCATGAACCCTGAGGGCCTTTTCCAGGTGCTCTCGCCAGTAGTGATATTGTAGTAGTAGATATTCCCAGATGTAGGATCCCGTTGGGCCGTCCATGTACTGACCTCTGACTGCACTCCTGCCGGTTGCTCTTGCTGAATATCCGCGTCGCCGATATCGATCCCAGCTGGCTTTTCGGTGGTGCTCACCTTAGTCGTCTCATTGAAGTAGATGGTCTTTTTAGTGGTAGGATCTATGCCCCATGTCCACACGCCGGGGTCTGGCTGCACTCCTTGTTGCGGTTGCCGTTGAGCTATTAACAGATCGATCTCATTAACCCACATCGGGTTGTAGTTTTTGATATCTTCCACGTCCTCGGACGGATCTTTAAGATTGCTCTTGATGTTTCCATACACCGTCTCCTCGCGCTTCAAGGCTTTTATCTCACTGTCCCCCAAGAATTGGGGCTTGGGGTTTGATTCAAGTAATAACTTGATCTCTTTAATACTGAACTGCCCACTGCCCTGTTCCGCGTCCTTGAACCTTTGTAACATTTGCTGTTGCTGTTGTTGCTGTTGCTGTTGCTGTTGCTGTTGCTGTTGCTGTTGCTGTTGCTGTTTCCCGTTGTTGATCACGCCCCCTGGCTGCACTCCTGGCTGTGGCTGCTGCAGGTCGTCGGTCATGAACCCTGAGGGCCTTTTCCAGGTGCTCTCGCCAGTAGTGATATTGTAGTAGTAGATATTCCCAGATGTAGGATCCCGTTGGGCCGTCCATGTACTGACCTCTGGCTGCTGTTGTACGCCCCCCTCCGTGCGGAAGAGGCAAGGACTAACCAAATTAAAGAACTTTTCGACGTTAGTCTCATCATCCCATTTTAATCTATATATATCATCATGGTCAGTCATATCCGTCTTATTTTTTGTAGATTCATGTACAATATAAATAGAATCCTTAGTCTGACCCGTATCACTTGTTATGTCGGGGCAAGAGGTGATATACGCTCTGTTGTACAGACCCTTGTCATTATTGTCATCGGGGTCGGTTGAATCTTTATTGCGATCATCCTCTGTCCAGTAGTAGGTCAAAGAGTCTTTGGTGAAATTTTTACCAGGAAAGTATGGTTTTTTATCTAATACATCTTTCCATTTATTTTGTTTGGTTACATCTTTAGCTTTTAGCGCCAGGTTAGGTTTTATCGGCACACCATCCAATTTACCTTGAATATCAAATCTCCCAGGATCCTTTTTATCCTTCTCTTCAAAGCCGACAAATTCACAATCTGTAAGCGTTTTATATTCTAGGTCTTCGGGGGAGTTTTTATATTTAAATTCCCATTTTTCATTATCACCTAAAACTAATGTGCAATTGATCAGCGGCGTCCACGGGTCCAGGCTAAACATGCCCGTTTTCTCCTTCTTAATCTGCAAATCACCAGAAGCCACAACAATCATAAGTTCGGCTTGGGTTATATTAGGATCTAATTTAAGAATAATATCATTAATATATTTCTTGAAGAAATTCTTTATTTTGAATGGTTTTTGCTCTTTATTATCTATGTTTGTGGATATTTCTTCAAGATTTCGGAAATCATTTAATGTATATCTACCACATTTGTCAGCTGTACGGAAGGTTTCACAGAAATTTTTATCTTTTGTTTCTGTCATTGACCTTGACATTGGAGCAATATATTTACAGATATTTTTTAATGATTGGAGTCGATCACCCGCTTTATTTTTATTTCCTTCTATTGTTTGGTCATTGCCAGTATAATTGAGGAGAGCCTTCGCATTCTTATTTATTTTGTAATACTCACTCGGTATTTCTTCTAACTTTCCTATAAGTGTAGATATTTCTTTATTTTTTTGTATGTTGGGAAAGAGGACTTGGGGTTTGTTGATCAACTCTTCCAAATATTCTTCTATGTCAATGCTCAACTTTTCAATCTTTTGAAATATATCTGATGTATTATGCAGGTCTGTGGTGGCGGCTAGCGAGATTGTTATGGATGTTGTTGTACTGATTATCGGTTGAATGTTGGATTTTCCTCGAACCTCGGTTAATATCTTAAAAACCGAATCTTCCGACCAAGTGGCCCAAGTCTTGACTTCCTGAAAAAACTTGGTGTCATCTATGTCCGATGGCTGTATTGAATCAAATCGTTGATAACTTCCTGTTATGTCTGTATAGTTCTTAATCCAGGGGTTAGCTGTTATAATAGGGTCAGTCGTTAAAATCTCTTTATTCCATTGTTCAATGCTTTTTTGTTTATCTTCTTTTAAATACAAGCTAAACTGTTTATCGGCTTCGGTAACCATGGTATTTATTGACATATCAGGTAAACTAAGTTCGTAAAAACCACTCTCTATTTTTATATAACAATTCTTAAGATCCTTTATTGCCGAAATGTCGCAGCTGCTAACATTCAAATTATTAATGCTAGGTTGTTGTTGTATATACGGATCGGGTGCTGATTTTTCATCCTCTTGTGTACTCTTGCTCATAAACTTATAATGGTTTAAAGATTCTGTGAAATCTGTATTAGTTTTTTTAAAAGTAGTAATTTCTCTATCACTATATAATAGATGTAGTTTATCTTCTTCGTCTGATCCTCCTATTTTTATATTTAATTTTTTTATTTTCAATGTTTTATTTCGTCTATTTATTTGTTTTCTTTTCAAACTTTTCATAATATATAAAAGTAATATATAAATAATTTCAATATTTACAACAATTAGTTGAGTTCTTTTGTATATTTTTAATGTCTATCTGGTTATTTTTTTCTTTATATTCTAATTTTATACATTTTATTAACCTTTCTATACTATATTCTATATTATAGTCTATTTTTGCTGATGTATAAATATGAACTACATTTTCATTATCGCTTTGTTTTAATTTATTATTAACTATCTCTATACTAATAGAACTATCATCAATCATATCATATTTATTTCCTATTAATATATATTGAATATTGATTGGTCCACGTTTTTTTAAGGTATCAATTAATTTTATAGCACTATCTAATGTATCTATTCTATTAATATCGTAAAATATTAAAGCAGCATCAGCATTATTATAATACATAGATATCAATGACCTATATCGTTCTTGACCTGCTGTATCCCAAAATTCTATTTTTACCTGTTTGTTATCTATTTCCATTAGTTTTGTACTAAATGCTGCACCAATCGTACTATCCATATAATTGAAAAATTTTTTGTTTACTAATTGCAACATATAACTTGTTTTACCTACTGCCATATCTCCTAATAAAACTATTTTTAATCGTATCATATATAATAGTACATTATATATTTATATAGAATCATTTAAACCTTAATTATTAAATTTCATAGATATGATATTTCATAATTATTTAATCAATATTTGGTTAAGAGACACACTTTGTTTTATTTTTTTTCAAACTGTTACCCGTCTATTAATTGAGCAAAATAGAAAACCCTTTTCACTAATAGAACAAAAAACACAATATAAATTACAAAAAACTGGATATGTCAATTTGCTCATAACGGTACCTATTGCATTAGGAGTTAAAACAATACTTCTTAGTAGTAATACCCGCCCTCCTATTTTTACACAAGAATATCAGGTAATTATATGTAGTATATTTATAATAGAAACATTACATTATATTTTACACTATGCATGTCATATAAAGGGGTGGATCGGTTATGAACTACATAAATATCATCATAGAAAAGATTGCTCATTACCATGGTCTGCATTAAGCAATCATCCTATTGATTTGCTTGTTACTGTTTTTGCTCCACCAATACTTGTATTATATTTTATAAGACGCCCAGTAGAAACATTTGAGCCTATGTTATTAATATTTATTCCTGTAATAGGGACTTGTGTTCATTCTAAATGTTGGGTTTGGTTTCTCGATATTCATACTATACATCATTCTAATAGTACATTTAATTTTAATGGATATATTCCTATCAATGATATATTATTTAATACATTCAAAAGACCTATTAAGTATTGAGTTGATACGATTAAGATGATGATGGTAAAGGAGCTAAACATAATTTGATTTCACCTAATGAAGCTACATTATATTTTACTATAAGAGGTAAATTATTTTCAATATACATTTCTATTTGTTGGCATAAATTAGTACATTTGATAAAATAGCTTAGATTTTTTAATGAGAATTCACCCTGAATAATAGTAGATTCATCTGTTGGTTTTTTATGATAAGACATTCCACCATCTGTCTCTGCACGACGAATTTCTGCTGTAGCGAATGACCCTTGGCATTTAAATATCAACTCATTGCTCACAGATCGTATCTCTAATTTATCAGATAATGGAGATAAATCCCGAATAATTTTTTGAAAATCATTCGAAGGCAAATATATAACTGAACTGAAATTAACATCGGGAATTTCTAATTCATCCGTATCTGGCTCTATTAGTTTAAGTTTTTGAGTTTTACATTGCTTAATATCGCCATTTTCAAATTTTAATCCTAAAAAGGATACTATACCATCTGAATAATCATCTTTTTCAATATATATAGTTAATGTATCATCATTATCAATCGAATTGATTAATTTAAATAAATGAAACATATTTACTCCTATTATTACCTTATCATGCTCACACTCATATTCCTCAAAATTGTCAGCTTTCAAAAACAAATGTACTAAAATAGTATGTGACTTATCCATATTTATAATCCGAATCCCATCTTTTTGAAATGTAATATTTGTCTCTAATAAAATATCTTTCAATGCAGTCATGAGTGTTCGAAAGGGTGAAATTTGAACTGTTTTTATAGATAATACGGTATTTGATATACCCCCCTCCATAATAATTAGTTAATTTGTTTATATCTTTAAATACTTACTATCAAAAGATATAAACGCAGTAGAATGGCAGGCCTATGTAGTTTAGTTTTTACCTTTTAGAGCGGCGGCGGCGGCGACGGGTAGAGCTATGTTTTCTGGTATGACTCTTAGAATGCTTTTTCATTAAAGTAAATCTGCCTTTTACAGGTTTGTAACCTAACTTTGCCAGTCTATTTTCACGCTTAGCACGTTTATGCTGCTTACGCGAAACAATACGCCCCCGTTTATTGTACATTAAATGCTGTTTTTGTAATCGGCCTTTTGTCATTTTTGCTGCACCATGCATGACTTCTGCGCGGGATCCATATGTCGCTAATTTTACCATTATATATATTATAAATATTTTATTTTGAAAAACGATAATTTTCAAAAATTTGATAATTTTTTATAAGTATTTGATTTACTAATGGGATATTTGGAATTAAACTGTGGATTTTTATAATTTTCGACAATAATTGTTTTGCATTTTTGGCTATGATTAATTACACTATGTAAATTTTCTGCTCGGTTCATATGCTTATTTTGTGGATGAATTGTTTTTTTTTGTGCTAAATACGCACATAAATCTTCATCTTTCATTTATACTATATTATTATCTTTTTTTTCTAATACGTTATTTATGTCTAAATTAATACCTAATTCTTTTTTTATTGTTGAATTACAATGTTTTTTTTGTTCATCTAAAATACCTATGACGGATTTTATCATGGATGTATATTCTTTTGCACCAGTATCTGTTTTGTTCCAGGTTGGATGATTATTACGCCAATCTACTATTGCCTGTATTTGTTTTTGTGTAATGGTTTCAATACCTTTATCAATATTTTTACTTTGTAAATCATATTGCCATTTATTTTTATCTTTAATATAAAACTCCATGTCTTCTACATTGCTACAATAAATAGGCCGCTCTTTTGGCCTTAAATCTTTCAAATTTTTGACAAATATATTAGTAATTCCCTTTATATATCCATTATCTTTTGTATACTTTAAATCATCAATGGATGGTGATAATGATTCAATAAAGTCAGTAAAATTCATTGCGTTTTTACATTCTTTGTCTAAAAATATATTTATTTGCATCGTGTTATTTGTCGTATGATTAACCTTATTTACTAAATTATTCACTATTTGTGTTTGTGTTTCTAATGTTTTTTCTAATAATGATTGTAAGTTTTTTATTTGATTTTTTTGTTCATTTACCAGTATGTTTTTTTCATTTTTTTTACATACAGTTAAATGCTTACATAATGCAGAGGTAAACTTGAATATTTTACCACAATATTCACACTTTAATTGTGGAGTATTAAATACTTTATTTTTATGTTTTTTGGTGTTTAAATGTTTATTATAATCCCCCCGCTTATCTGTTTTATAAAAACATAGATCACATTCATATTTTTTACTCATAATATAGATATATATATATTTTTTAAGCTAATTTTATGGATCTTATGGTCTGGCGACTTTTTTTAAATGTAGAGAGTAATTTTATACATTTTTTTTTACCCGATATTTGAAAGTTGTAGTGGATTTTTTCTTGAAAATTTTTTGGTTTTAAAAAGTGGCGACTTTTTTAGACAAAAACTGCGCATTGTAGGGATTTTTGAAAAAAAAATATGAAAAAATCCCCCTACGTATGTCGAAAAAGACGGCAAAAAAAATGTTAAAAATGGCGACTTTTTTGAGACTAGTTTTTATGTAGGAAAAAGTCGCCATTTTGAAATCGCGATTTTTCACCTTCTTTTCATAGTATAGTTTTTCAGAATTATCTACACTACATAAAATGGCCGAAAAAAAACTTTTTCAAAAAATGGCCAAAAAAAGTGGAAAAAAAATTACCTACATAAGTTTCTCTACATGACCATTTTAAAATATTTTATTTTTCTACTACATAATGAAGGAAAGGGTAAAAAAAATCAGAAATTCAAAACCCATTTAATTTTGGGCCATTTTCATAGAATTTCTAGTGTTTTTTTCCAAAATACTTTTTCATTAAAAAATTACCCCTTTTATTACTAAAATAGAAAAGTAGAATATTTTGTGCATTTATTACCCCTATATAATAGTAGAGGAATATTACTGATAAATTGTTTAACTATGTAGTAGTACGACTTGTAGGTAGAAAATGAGAAGTTTTTATAGTAATTTTATAATAGATATATGTAAACAAACGAAGTATATCAAATAGTATACTTACTATGATAAATTATAATATATATATATATATAAATGACAGATATATGTGCTTCTTGTAAATCTACAAATATTAGTAAAATTACAAAATTAAGTAAAGATAGTTTACCAAAATGGTTGGAAAAAAAAAATTATGTAGATGAATTTATTAAAGATACAGATATTCGAGTATGTAGGCAAAAAGACTATGACATCAAACAAACTATTAAGATTGGTGCCTCTCATAAGAATCGATTTGTATTGTATTTTGCTTCTACATCAAGTAGTGATTTATTACCCATAAAAGGTGCAAAAAAAGCATATGGTAATTTTAGTAATCATGGGGTTTCAAAAGTAAATAGCCGTGGAGAATGCCAAATTTATCTTACTACTCCACAACCTTATAAAACAATCAAAAAAAATGAACGACATGAAAAAACATTTTATAGACATATGCATTTTGTTATTTCTGATAAACAAAATCAGGAATGGGAAATAGATACTATTTATACAAAAGTATTACACTGTTCTATTTCTTTAAATGATTTATTACATAATCATCTGAAACATAAGGTACTTTTATTGAATACACTACCTTGTGAATATTATGCAAAATCTCATATACCAAATTCTTATAATCTTCCTGTCAAACAAATTAAAAAAATGTCTTCCCCCGAGCTTAACCAGTGGATAAAAGAAGTATTGAAATTAAATAATCACCACTTATATCAATTATTACAAAAAAAACAAATAGATATGCATAATATACCGATCGCAGTTTATTGTGCACATAAAAAATGTAATGCCAGTGAAATGGCACTCCTCGAATTAAGTAAAAAACAATTTGTGAATGTAGTTATGTATGAAGAAGGCATGGCTGGATATATCAAACATGTTAACTCATTATAAACTAAATTTTACTTCTTTTTTATACATAAATAAATATAAACGAGTACCATTTTCTGTACCTAAATCTTTTGGTCTCATAATCGTCCAGTCTGTTTCTTTTGGTAAAAGAGAAAGAGCAACCAACAAAAAACTTACTAAGGCTGAACAAAAATAAGTATTCATTTTTTGTACATTTCCTTTTTTTAAATCAAATTCTGCTTTACACCAATCTGCGGGATTTATATCATATGGTTTATCTTTTACTATTGCATATGCTTTATTATAGAGATCAATAAACCGATCATCTCGCTCTTTATTTAATTTTCTATAATAAAACACATCATCATTTGCTTTAAGTCGCTTATGTAAATCAACAATTTGAACACCAAATTTAGTTTTTTGATCATCTATATCCATCATGTGATCAAACCCAGTAGATTCTAATAAATAGAGGCCATTTATCGTTTTCCCTTTAATTAATGGGTCTTTTACAACCATTCCTACATGACTATACTTACTATCTGTAAAATACTGAATTAGATAAGATAAATAATCTAACCATGACTTATTGTGAGTTTTATCCTCGAATAAAATAATATCTCCTGTTTTGAAATCGATATCACTATACTTCATTGTATATTATATGAAAAGAGTTTATTTATGTTTTTTTCATATGATATTAACTAATATATGCGCCTAATTCTAATGTATGACTATATGGGTCGGTAGAACGTAATGAAGGTTCTCTCATTACCTTGTATTTATAGTATGTATCAATCTCAGCCTTTGCATTAACTGGTATTTTATTTTCAACAGGTGAAAAAGGGTGATATTTAAGTTTTTCAACATTAATTCCATGTTGCTTAGATAAATGCAATTCTTCATCTGCGGCATTAAATACTTCACTAAATTTACAATAAACAGAGAAACGTCCAGTAAATACTGGTTCAGGTGGCAATGTTTCAGATAACCCAGAGATAGAGGCATAATTGATTTTAATACTAACAACCGGTAAAACAAATAATTGAAACATATGAGGGTTCATATCAAAATCTTTTATAAACTTTTGTAAAGTAAAATTATTAATAAGATTCAATGTATTTCTGGTTTTATTTAGCTTTATTAATTTGGTTTTAGCCATTCGTTTCTTCATTACTTGCTGTGGAAGACGCTGAGGCATACTATTAAATTCACGTTCAAGAGCATTGAAATCATTCAATTTTCTTGTAGCATGTTTATCCATACGGCTTATGCCTAATGGTTTCAATAACATTTCTGTTTCTAATGGTTCTACTCGTTCATTTAATTCTAATATATATGCTGCTATATCTTCTGGGGTCCATCGTCTATTGTGTATTTTATGATTATATACAAACAACATAAAACTACGGCCTGGTGTATCCAGTCTATTCTTATTTACACTACAATTAAAATATTGTTCTTGACTAATAATATCGATTAATTTGTTCCATTTTCCCCTATTACGTAGCATATTATTTTTCATATGTGTTTTTGTGTTTCTTATTAAGAGTCCTATATTTCGAGCATTAGGTGCAACTCCCCATTTAAATGCTGCGATCCAATACTCAGGACCACAGAAACGCTTCTTCATACCAAAATACAGATATTCAGGTGGACAATCAATTTCTTGTTGAACACTTAATACTTTTTTTACATCTTTAAGTTTTTTATTTATACGAATATAAGCATTAATAGGCTGTCCTGTATTCAAATCTATAATAGATATTCCTCCTATCATTTTTGAACTGGGTAATGTTCGTGGTATAACTGTATTTGATGATATTGATTTTCTATCACGAACAGCAGGTTTTAGTATATCATACATATCATATCCATGTGTTACATGTTCTGAAAAGGGTTTTTTTAGTTCCTCATCTATTCTTTTTTTTCCTAAAAGCTTTGTTCTTCCTGGTTTTGGCATTCTATATTGTTGATTAAAAGGAGGCTGTTCACTATAAATAATTGGTGGAGAATAAGAGCTGCGTTTTCTGGTTCTGTTTGATGATTTAGACTTTGATTTTGACGCAGATCTGGATTTAGACTTTGAACTACTCATATATATATATATAAAAATAAATTAATTGAAAAATTGAAATCATTTAAATAAATAATTACATTAATTAAGATGGATATTGCTAATAAATACCAGAAAAAAGAGGAGAAGGAACATATCCTCGATAACCCAGATACCTATACTGGGTCAATGGATAAACTGGATATAGAATTATATGTATATGATGATAATACTAAAAAAATTATAAAAAAACAGGTAAAAAATGCGATTATGGGTCTTTATAAGCTATTTGATGAGGGAATAGTCAATTGCAGAGATCATTCTGTGCGTCTTAATATTAGTGGAGAAACAAAACATAAGGTAGGAAATATTCAAGTCACTATTACAGAGGAAGGTATGATTACCTTTTATAATGATGGAAAAGGAATTGATGTGGTGAAACATCCTGAACATGATGAATGGATTCCTGAGATGATCTTTTATCATTTGCGCACAGGTACTAATTTCAATAAAAATGAAAAGAAAATTGTAGGAGGAAAGAATGGATTAGGTGCAAAGCTATTATTTATTTGGTCTACCTTTGGAAGTATAGAGATTGTTGATAATGAACGTGGTTTAAAATATCGTCAAGAATGTCGAGATAATCTTGATGTTATTTCTAAACCAAAAGTTACCAAATGCAAAACAAAACCATATACTAAAATCACCTTTATGCCTGATTATCATCGGCTTGGATTAAAGGGATTAAGTGATGATATGAAGAGTCTTTTCAAGAGGCGCGTATATGATATTGCGGCGGTGACAGATAAGTCAATCAAGGTAAAATATAACAATGAATTAGTAGAAGTAAAGACATTTCAAAATTATGTAGACTTATACATTGGAAATAAGGATGATACAGAGAGAATTTGTGAAAGTTGTACTCATAATGATAAAAAGTGGGAGTATATAGTATGTTTGAGTGATAGTGAAGAATTCCAGCAGGTATCATTTGTGAATGGTATTTATACAAAAGATGGAGGCAAACATGTAGATTATGTATTGAATCAAATAGTCAAAAAACTACAAGCCATTATTTTGAAGAAACGAAAAGTAGAAGTGAAGAGTAGTACTATCAAAGAGCAAATTATGCTATTTCTGGATTGTGAGATAGTCAATCCATCATTTAATAGTCAAACAAAAGATTATATGTCTACTCCTGTTAGTAAATTTTGGTCTGTGTGTTCAGTAAGTAATAAGTTTTGTGAGAAAATAGCAAAATTAGGAGTGCTTGAAACCGCTTGTCAACTTACAAATGTAAAAGAAAATAAACATGCTAAGAAGACAGATGGAAATAAAACGAAAAGTATTCGAGGCATCCCGAAGTTTATGGATGCTAATTATGCGGGTACAGCAAAGTCAAAAGATTGTACACTCATTTTATGTGAGGGAGATTCAGCAAAAGCAGGAATTGTGTCTGGATTAAGTAAAGAGGATAGAAACTTTATTGGTGTATATCCAATGAAAGGTAAACTATTTAATGTAAGAGGAGAAAATCAGAAGAAAATCAATGATAATAAAGAAATTATAGAAATAAAGCAGATCTTAGGATTAGAAATCAATAAAGAATATAAAACGGTAGAAGACATGAATAAAAGTTTGAGATTTGGGTATATCTTGTTTATGACAGACCAAGATTTGGATGGTATTCATATTACTGGATTAGGAGTGAATTTATTCCATACCTTATGGAGTTCACTAATCAAATTAAATAAAATTGGATTTATGAATACCCCTATTTTAAAGGCAAGAAAGCAAAATAAAGAACTTGTCTTTTATAATGATGCGGAATATGAGACTTGGAAAGAAAAGAATGATAATGGTAAGGGGTGGAAGATTAAATATTATAAGGGATTAGGAACAAGCACATCAAAAGAGTTCAAAGAATATTTTAAAGATAAAAAAATTGTCACATTTAATTACACCGATAAATGTAATGACCATATTGATATGGCGTTTAATAAGAAGAGAGCAGATGATAGAAAAGAATGGTTAAGTGAATATGATAGAAATGATAGATTAGATAATACAAAAGAGGTAGCCAGCTATACTAATTATATTAAGAAAAATTTGATTCATTTCTCGAAATATGATAATGAGCGGTCTATTCCTAACTTGATGGATGGATTGAAAATTAGTACGAGGAAGATTTTGTATAGCGCATTCAAGAAGAAATTAACGAGTGAAATTAAAGTATCTCAATTTAGTGGATATGTATCAGAGCATTCAAATTATCATCATGGCGAGATGAGTTTGAATGGTGCAATTGTAAATTTAGCACAAGATTTTGTGGGTTCAAATAATATCAACTTATTCCAGCCAAATGGTCAATTTGGCACTCGACTATTAGGAGGAGCGGATAGTGCAAGCGAAAGGTATATTTGTACATGTTTATCAAAGATTACGCGAGATATATTTAAGCAAGAAGATGATATGGTATTAGATTATGTAGATGATGATGGAAAATTGGTAGAACCAAGATATTATGCGCCTATTATTCCAACGATATTAGTGAATGGAAGTAAGGGAATTGGTACAGGATTTAGTACGGATATTCCATGTTATAATAAAGATGATTTGATTTGTTATTTGATGAATAAATTAGAAGATAAGACGAACACTAACGATTTGGCACCTTATTATGAGGGGTTTAAAGGAACGATTACTAAAATCAAAGGAGAAAAAAACAAATGGTTGGTAAAAGGAGTATATGAAAAAGACTTGAAAAAACAAAAGATTATGATTAAAGAGTTGCCAATTGGTGTATGGACAACAAAATATAAAGAATATTTAGAGAAGTTAATTCATGATAAAAAGATAATCAAAGATGTGCAAGATATGTCTACGGATAAAATAGTAGATATAACTTTAACGTTTCATAAAGGTCAATTAGATAGTTTGTTGAAATGTAAGGGAGATTATGGGTGTGATAAATTAGAGAAGATATTGAAATTATATACAACACTTAGTACAAACAATATGAACTTATTTACTGCGGATGATAAATTAAAGCATTATGATGATATTTATGAGATTATAGATGATTATTATCAGGTAAGGCTCGATTTGTTTGATAAACGCAAGCAATATCAAATTGAGTCATTAACAAAACTCAGTGATATATGTAATAATAAGGTGCGATATATCAATGAGCTCTTGAATGATACCTTAGAATTGAGACGAAAAACGAAATGTGATATACATGCTATGTTAGAAAAGAAACAATATTTGAAGGTGGAGGATAAATTTGATTATTTACTACATATGCCAATGTATAGCGTGTGTAAAGAAAAGGTAGATGAGTTGAAGAAAGAAAATAAAGAGTTGAATGAACAGTTAACATATATTAAAAACATTAGCACGGAAGATTTATGGAAGAAAGAGTTGGTAAAACTAAACTCGACCACCAGGTGATGCACTCCAGTCATATGACTGGAGTTGCTCTAACCCATGCGGTATATGGGATGGGGCAAGAATTGTAGGGGAATAATTACCGTGTTTTATTTCAATATGGGGAGATATTCCTATACCTTTGTCTAAATCGTTTTGAACAATCATATTTTGTTTATTTGTATACCCTTTCATAAATGGTGAGAGTTTAATAGCATTCATTGTACTTTCTAATAGCTGGTCTTTTTCCTTATCAGATTTGAATTTGTTATTTTTTAATTGTTTGGTAGCTTCTTGTAACGTACTAAGTAATTTAAAATCAGCTTTCACAGTTTGCTTAATTGTATTTGGATGTACTATTGCAAAAATAGAAGTACCATGAAGTGATTTTTTTATACATTTTTTAAGTTTAAGACTAAGATCATGATTTATGATTTTGGTAATTTGTGTATTTATTATTTTGATAAATCCGTTAATATTGAATGGAGATATAGAATTAAATCCGCGATAAGTAGTTAATTTATATAAGTCTTCCATATCACACAAGAATTGTTTACTTTGAATAGTATGAAGAAATGAATTATAATTTGTTATAAAGGCATCTGCTACACTTGGGGTCCTCCAATCCTTATAGTATGGGGTATTCTTATAAAAATCTATAATAGTAGGAACCATTTTTAATATTCCAATAATATTGTTATATGATTGTTTATGTACAAATAATGAAGTACAAGCAGATATTTGTTTTACAATCTGTAAAATTTTATTTTTATAATAATCATGTGCTTGAGCAGTGTGGTCCTCTTTTGATATAAGCTTCTGCGTTGTTTTTGTAGCAAAATCAACCTGGGTAGCTGTATTTGTGGATATATCATGGGTTGCGCTTAGAAGCGACTGACGAGTTTGTTGGTCCAGACCACTATCAGTAGAAGAATAACCTGGTACCACCCCCGCAAATGGTGTACCAAAAAGACATTTCTGTATTTTAGTATCTAACTCATGAACTCCAATGTCTTGAGAAGAAGATAAAGTAGCAGCACCAGATTTTTGAATTAAATTTTTAGCAGCAGGAATACTTCGGTCGATAGTAGCAAATTCTTTAGATGTAGTTGTATTAGCAACTAATTGTTCTATCGCTAATCCTAATGGGTCTACCTTTGTAGTACATTTCATTTTATTACAATGAGTCTTTTTTGCGTGTGAGACGATTGACTTTGCATCCGCATATGGACCAGTGTTTTTTTTTGAGTCAGTGGATTTTTTCTTTGCAGGGGCAGAGGGAGTATTTCTTGATCGTGGTGCTGAATTTTCAGCTTGATAGTTAGAGTATTGACTTGCACTGATAGTATTATCTTTAGGAGCTCCAGAAGGAATATCATAATGGGTATGTTCCCCAACGGAATTAAAATGATCTTTAACATTTTTATTATGTAGCGTTGTTTCTTTAATTACTGGAAGTGAGTGTTGTTCTGCTTCTTCTTCGGAAGTAGCAGAGATCACACCTTTTCCCGCAGGAATACTGCTTACTTCCTCTATATGGTGTTGGCTGTGGTCATATGAAGAAGGATGTATATGTTTTTCTATATGTCGAGACGGCTGCTCGAGAGGTTCAGAAAAAGAATGTAAGTATAATTGATTATCACTCCAATGATTTGTATTATTAGATACTGCGGTAGATGGGTCTTGTGTAGGTTCATCTCTATCAAGTTTCAACATAACTTGTTTTTTCACTTTTTTTGATTTGTCTAAATAATTAGTATAGATCAATAATACAAGTAAGATAATAATTGCTAAAATTAAAATAATAGTAGAATGTGTAAAATAATTCATTATATATACTACAATATAAAATTAGAAACCAAATTTAGGCTCTAATGTTTTATTTTTCATTGTACATAAAACAGGCCTATCTAATGGTACGACCAGAGTACTAATATCATTTAAATATTTTTGATATGCGACAGTTTCACTATATACTTTTGGCACACAATGATTTAGCACTTTTACATTTAATTCAATGACTTGATTATTTATATCATAGGGTAAATTTTTACCACAGCTTAAATAAATATTTCTCATTATAAGCTTTAGTGCATTTTCATCTTGATAAGATATATTAAATTTATTATTTGATTTTTGATTAACACGTGTAACTATTTGGTGTTGTAAATAGTTTATATTTTTACTACTAAAAAATAATTTAGACAATTCCGATTCTTCCCATATACCAGTTGTAGGATTTCTATATTCGGTTGTTTTATTATTGATTGGTATTTTATCAAACAACATAAACTGATTTAAATTTTGTATAGTGACTCGTCCATTTTGTGTATTTTGATTCATTCTATAAAATAAATATATATAATTATTTTATATAATGTCTTTATCAAGAAAATCAGACAGTGGAGGTCCAGGAGTAATAGATTCTGTCAGTAAATCAGCAAAAAGTGCATTAGAAAGTGTGTCTGAGTTTGTTACAGAAGGTGCAAAACAAGTAGGCAGCGCGGCTAAACCTGCTGCAGATTCAATTAAAAATTCGTATAATAGTTCTTCACCAGCTACAATTGTAATGAGCGCTTTGATATTATTATTACTATATTTATATGGCGTTAATATTTATGTAATTATTTTGATATTAGTCATAATTGGATGTATAGTAATGAATTTACCAATGTCTCTTATTGGGTTAGTAATAGTTTCCATGCTTAGTGCTTATTATTTTCATTTGAATATATTTTACATCGTCATATTAGTCGTAGCTGTTTTCTTTATTTATAATGGTTATAGTCCAATTAAAATGGTCATCATTGCTGTATTGATTGCGTTGATTCATCATTTTTTCGGTAATTTAGGATTACCAAGCCAATATGTTTTTCCACCAGTTGATCAGCATGATGAATGTCCAGATAATTGGATGAGTATTCCAAATGAACAAAGTAGCGACGGTCCTAAATGTCATAATCATAAAAATTTACCTATGAATAAAGATAATCCAAATTGTCAAAGTGTAATGGATTTTAGTAATTCTCAATATTTAGGAGAAAAAGGAATGGAAAATAAAAAACAATGGGCAAATGATTGTGGTGTTTCTTGGGGTGGTGTAGATAATCGCCACAATGATAATAGTTAGTATTAAAACAATCTAAATAGTGAAAAATATATCTATTATACGTTAAATACTTTAATGGATTATAAAGTATTTAATAAAATATTAAATAGAGATTCTATTAATAAGGAAATTACACAATTTTTACGCAAGTTTGAATCGAATAAACAAAATGTAAGTATCAAACGAGGAGTATATATATATGGCGAGAGTGGTATAGGTAAGACATATTTAGTGAATACATTATTATCATCTCTAAATTATGATATTATTACATATAATTCAAATCATGTTAGAAACAAATCAGCTATGGAATTGATTGCAAAAAATAATATATCAGATACAAATGTATTTACTATGTTGACAGGACAAAATAAGAAAATGGTAATTGTAATGGACGAGATTGATAGCATGAATGATAAGGGAGGGTTAGGATACTTAATTAAACTAATACGGCCAAAAAAAACAAAAAAACAATTACAAGAACAAATATCACAATTACCTATCATATGTATTGGAAATAATTCAGAAGAACGTAAAATTAAAGAGCTAATGAATGTATGTATATCGATTCATTTAAAAAAACCAACAGATAAACAGCTTGGAGATATTATAAATATTATGATGCCAAATTTAAATGCTGGGTTAAAGAGCCAAAGTATCTCATATATAGAACAAGATTTTAGAAAATTAGAACATTTATATCATTTATATAAGTATGATGAATTTTCTGAATATACGAATATATTAGCTATTTTACAAAAAAAAAACAATAATAATAATATTAAACAAATTACGAACCAATTATTAATAAAGAATGATGTTAAAAATTTATTGGATTTAAAAAATATAATAAATGATACAGATAAAACAACGGTAGCATTATTATGGCATGAAAATGTGATTGATTTGTTTGATTATAAACATTCACCAAACGAAACAATTAGTTTATATAACAAATTATTAGATAATATATGCTTATCAGATTATATAGATAGAATTATCTTTCAAAAACAATTATGGGATTTAAATGAATTAAGTTTTTACATAAAAACGATATATAATAATTATTTATTACATGCTTATTGTGATAAAATAATGACACCATCAACCATACGGTTTACTAAGATATTAACTAAATATTCAAGTGAATATAATAATTATACATTTTTTCAAAATATATGTACTAATTTACATATGAACAAAAAGAATATTTTTTTGTTATTTTTGATGTTTCAAACACTAACAGAAAAACAGAAGACAGATATGTATGATTATTTTGAGCAAAACAATGTGTTTCATTTAGATATTAATCGAATGATTAAATACATACATACTATTATTGAAGAATAATTCTAAATCATGATAGCCGTCTCTATTTCTTGAATACTTATTTCAGGTAATGAAATATGCGCTTCCCAAAAATATTTACAAAATGCCCAATTAAATTCATATTCATCTGGATATTTATAGGCTAAAGCATCTAATAATTTAGTTTTCGTTTCTTCTGGAATTAAACCAAATGAAGACTTGGGTAATACATAGCATAATTGAGTAATAGGAGATACTTTTTCGTAGTTTTCAGTTAATAAGGTAGTATCAAAATATGGAATATATTTGATTAGGTCTTCAAACAAAGGTGGATAATGGTAATTGTATTTCCATTGCCAGTTTTTACATGTATCTGTATAATAAGTTAACGTCCATTCTAACCCTTCTAAATAATTTAAACATATTTTTTGTATGTTTTCTTCATTATACTCCATATCAAATAAGAAAATATAATATCGTTCTTGCCATCCTTTACTGTGTATATCTATGGCGTCTTCTACATTTTGTTTTAATATTGGTATGTTTTCAATACTTTTGTATCGTTTAAGATTGTTATTATATTTTTTTTGTAAGGTTTTTCGCTGTTTTACCTCTACCTTTATATTTTGTAATTCATTCTCATATAATTTATTACAAAATATACGAAATAGTTTCCAATTGATTTTATGTTGTTTTGTGATAATAGTTTTAGACGCAGATATAGACTGACAATAAGCATATAATATATTATCAAATCCAAAGGTTCGAATATTTAAAGATGGAAAATGTGGTAAGAAATCATTCCCAAATAAAAAACAAATAAATATATAATCGATTATTTTTTCATGCCCGTTATATAGTAGCATTTTTTTGCCATAATATTTTTTAAGGGTTCGTAATATTTGTACTTTTAATGAATGAATATCTATAAGATATTGCTCATCTTCATTTAAACTGCTATGTAAGCTCTTAATAAATTCAGGTGTTTCTCTATATAAATAAAAATGTTGAAAATAAGGTTGATGTACTAAACATAACATAATCAAGTCTGCATCTAAACCATAAATAATGGTATTCATTTCATTATATAAATATCTAATAAACCTATCTTTATTTTGTCTAATATATTCAAAAATTTTATGTTCTCCTTCACCTTCTGTGTTTGAAGTAAAAATTTGTAAACGCTTAATAGAAAAAGAATGATGACTATAATAGTCTTCAATATAGGCCATCAGCTGTTTCATAAATTGAGTACCAGGTGTAATATTTGAAGTATTCCAGAATACATCACCCTTATGTTCAAAAGTATGCATAAAGGCTGATTTATAACGACGAGTTCTTTGCTGTTCTAATTTAGCTAATGGCGCAACACCATCAAATGCTATAATTACTTCATGATTTGGTTTTAATAATCGGATAAGACTATCTATTTTATTACAAACTTCTTTATATAATAATTGCTCAAAATTACTATCTTCACTATTGATAGTTCGAAGGCAATCATAAATAATAGAATTAGCATCAATAAATAAATTTGTTTTTTTATAATCGGATTTATGCAATTTCATATTCTTGTGTTTAATCAATATATTTGGATGGTGTTTAATTATATAGCTAAAAAAAGCAGGAATACCCATATAATTAAAATAGTATTGTGTATTTAATATTTATTTCTTATTATTATGACATACTTCTAATCCTTTTGCAAAATCTCTATTTTGATGTAAGCGTATCTGGTCAGCCTGTGTGGGGGTCTTCCAATTTGCCCCCTTACATCCTTTTAAAAGACGTTGTTGTTGTAAATAAACTTGTTTGCAGGGATCATTTGAAACAGAAGCCTGACATCCAGTATCAGATGAACTATTAATTACTGCTTTGGGTGGTAGTTTAAACATACCAACTTGATTTGTATTATCACTATTTCCAACAGGAACGCCGGTAGAATTATTATCTTGATTTGCATTTCTATGAGCATTATAAAGGGCAGAATTACAATTTTGAGCAGTACAAGTGCCAGGGTTTGCTTGATTCCAAACTTGTGCTAATTGTTGATAAGATAATTTATGTGGTAATTTTCCACCAACCCAATGAATACAGCTTCCTTGACCTGCACATAATAATCCATCTATCTTTCTAACAACTTCTTTGTTTTTATTACAGCAATTAGTAGGCTTATTACAGCATTTTGGTTTAGGTTTTGGAGGTGGTTTAGGTTTACACAATTTACATTTTTTTTCTATTTGGCATAGGTTGAGTGGGGTATATGGTTCAATAGCATATTGATTTTGTTTTAAAGATTTATCAAATGAATAAAAAGAATATACAGAATCCATTAAATTATCATGTTGTTTGATAGTAGAGTTTAATTTAACATTGAAAGCATCGGAAACAAATATAAAGGAAAATAATAGTAAAAAGAATAATAAACATAAACTATTTTTAGAGTTCATATATATATATAAAATAAAATATATATCATAAATTTATATATATATATATTTTATGGATAATATTAAGGATACATATTTATGTCAAATAAAGAATTTCAAGAATATTATAACAAATACATTAGTCGATTTGAATAAAAAAAAATTATTACAAATATTAAATGCAAATAGTGTAAACAAATGTTTATTGAATCTGAATGCATATTTTGATGAATTAAAAGGAATAGAAGTAAGTTTAGAGAATGACAATACCATATGTAAAGAAAGCTACACAGCTAAATTACAAGAAATGAATAATAATATTTCTAAAATGATTAAATTGCATGGAACAAGATATTTAAGCGACTTGATAGAAATTTGTTTAGGAAAAGTTTATTTATTAGAAATAAAAAACAATAATAAATATGAAATATTGAATACATATGGAACACCTATAAAATATACTATTATAGATATGAATTCTACCGAAGATAACAAAAAAGATAAAATATATACAAATATAGATGTTATAAAAACAATGGAAAATTTCAGCTGTATAGAGTTATTATCTAAACAAAACAATTTTTTTGTAGATACATATGGTATAGATTTGATACTTAAACACAAACACAAAATATTATTAGTAACTATTTTATTAGAAAATATAGATCCAAATTATATAAATAATGTATATATCAAAAAAAAGAACAACTTAATTTTGTTAGATAAGCCTAAAACAGAAGAATATAAATATAAAACTTTCAATACATATTTACAAACATTGCTTTTAAAAGATTATTTAGTGTATAGTAATTTAGAAATTTACACACGATATATAAATCTTTTAGATAAATTGTCATCAATAAAAATGTATTCATTGAATAAATTATCAAAAGAATACATGGCTAAACCATTGAATGAGAAACGAACTATATTAATTACTTTATTATTAGATGATAATATAGAATCTCAATTTATTAGTTATTTATTATATGATTTATTATCAAATCATTCTAATGAAAATAATATAGATAGTCTAACACAAATTTATTTGTATGATAGCTTACCTACTAATATGAAACTTTTGTTTAAAGAAGCTATAAAAAATACATTAGATTATAATAAAAAACTAATTAATTTTGACTCAAATACTATTCCTTTTGAACAGCAAATTAGTTTAATGAAAACATCAAACATAGTAAAAGAAAAAGCTTTTGCTAAATTGAAGGAGATCAAATCAAAATCAGAAGATTCTGGTACAAAAGCAAAAACATATTTAGATATGTTATTAAAAATACCATTTGGTGTTTATACAGAGGAAGAAATATTGCTTATACGCAAAAAAAATAATCAGTTATTTTTAGACTTAATAGAACGTTTACATATAAATATAGATAAAGAGTCTATTAATTATTTAACCATAAATAAACACATATCTATTATAGAATCTATATTAGCAGAATTACGAATGTCTATATTAATTGCTGAAAAGAAAAAAATTCAATCAATGAAAAAAAAAGAGCTAACCGCATTATCAGAATTATATAATATTACATTGTCTAAACCGCGATTATCCGATATGAAAAAAATAGTGACTAAGTATATTGAAACTAATTTTGATGAATTGCAATTATCAATACCTGATTATATTCAATATAAAGAATCATTACTATTATTAGATAAAATTACAACTAATAATACATATGTTAATAATTATTTGACAACATGCACAAAGACATTGAATGATGCAGTGTATGGTCATGAAATTGCTAAAAAACAATTATTACGTATTATAGGCCAATGGATGAATGGTGAGAATTCTGGATATAGTTTTGGGTTTGAGGGTCCCCCAGGTGTAGGAAAAACTTCATTAGCGAAGTTAGGATTAGCTAAATGTTTGATAGATAAAGATAATAAAACACGACCATTTGCTTTTATAGCGATTGGAGGAGATGCCAATTCAAGTACATTAGCGGGTCATCATTATACCTATGTAGGGTCTTGTCCTGGGCGATTAGTAGAAATATTAATAGAAACAGAAACATCTAACCCGATCATATTTATAGATGAATTAGATAAAATAAGTAAAACAGAACAAGGAAAAGAAATAATAGGTATTTTAACACATTTGATAGATCCAAGTCAAAATAGTCACTATCAAGATAAGTATTTTAGTGGAATAGATATTGATATGTCTAAGGTATTATTTATTTTTTCATATAATGATGTATCAAATATAGATAGAATTTTATTAGATAGGATACACAGAATTAAATTTGATCATCTAACTATTATAGAAAAGAAAGTTATTGTAAGAAATTATATATTGCCTGATGTAACAAAAACAATGGGTCTTAAAAAAGTAGTAGAGTTAAGCGATGAAGTCATTGAATATTTAATAGATAATTATACAAGTGAAGCAGGTGTGCGAAAATTAAAAGAATTGATGTTTGAGATAGTAGGTGAAATTAACTTAAATATTTTAAAAAATAAAGATTATCCTATACCTATTACTATTACCATAGAAGATATAAAAACAGAGTATTTGAAAGATAAAACACCAATAACAAATGCCATGGTATATGACCATTCAATGATAGGATTAGTAAATGGATTATGGGCAAACGCATTAGGCAAAGGAGGAATTTTACATATAGAATGTAAATTAACTATAGGGCAAAATTTACTGGATTTGAAATTAACAGGTAGCCTTGGTGATGTAATGAAAGAAAGTGTAGGCGTAGCAAAAACATTGGCATGGTCATTATTAACACTATCCGAACAAGAAAAGTTAGTTGATTGTTTTGAAAAAACAAAAACACAATGTATTCATTTACATGCACCAGAAGGCGCAACTCCCAAAGATGGACCCTCTGCTGGTACAGCAATAACTATTGCTATTTATAGTCTTTTATCTAAACGTAAAGTAAAACAACACATAGCAATTACTGGTGAAATTGATTTAACTGGAAATGTTACAGCAATCGGTGGATTAGAACTAAAAATATTAGGTGGTATTGCTGCTGGGGTAACAGAATTTATTTATCCAGATAAAAACAAAGATGATTTTGACAAAATTATCAAAAAATATAAAGATACGGACATTTTGAATAACATACTATTTCATAACGTAAAACATATAGATCAAGTATTGAAATTAATATTAATGTAAAATTGAATAATATATAATAGTACTATCATATATTATTCCTATGTTGAAAGTATTCAACAAATACAGTCTTCCAATAGAAATACAACGAATTATTATGTATTTTTTACAAGAAAGAGAGATATATAACAAAGCTATACGTGATTTATCACGAGGCATTCATAGATCTTATATAAAAGGAGATTGGTATTCTATGCCTCCTCGATTATTTGCATATGATATTTTTAAAAAACAATTCAAAAAATATAGTATAGTTGTTAAATTAACAGATAGATATGAAATTACTGAACTTGCATCATATATTAGCTGTCCATCTCCTTCTACCCCATTATTTTATTGTAAATTATGTAGAAAATATCATGGAGTTACTTATTTAGGTGAAAAATTTTGTATGACATTGAATAAACAAGCTAATTAGTCTACACTTTCAATGGTTGGTTCATTATCTTCTTGAACTGGAATATCCATGCCTCCTGGCATTCCTGGCATACCTCCTGGCATACCTCCTGGCATACCTCCTGGCATACCTCCTGGCATACCTCCTGGCATACCTCCTGGCATACCTCCTGGCATACCTTGTCCAGCATGTTTAGAAAAGATAGGAGTAACCACTTTTTCTAATTCTTCTTGTTTGCTTTTGAATAAAGCTAAATGTTCAGCACTAACTTCTAATTGGCTATTTTCTAATAACCAATCAGAATGAGCTTTAACTATATCATCTATTGTTTGTTTATCCTCCTCACTTAGTTTGTCTTTTAGTGATTCGTGACTATTTTTTGTACTATATACCAGATCTTCATATTTATTTTTAGTTTCAATAAACTCTTTTCTTTCTTCATCTTCTTTTTTATACTTTTCAGCATTTGCTATCATATCTTCAATGTCTTCTTTATTCAATCGATTATTATCATTAGTAATAGTAATATCCTTTGTAGCACCAGTACTTTTTTCAACCGCAGATACAGTAAGAATACCATTCGCATCTACATCATATGTAATTTCAATTTGTGGAACCCCTCTTGGCATAGGAGGTATACCAGTTAAATCAAACGTTCCTAATTTATTATTATCTTTTACAAATTGTCGCTCACCTTCAAAAATATTTAGTGTTACTGCTTCTTGATTATTGGCATAAGTAGAAAAAATTTGTGTTTTTTTAATAGGCACACTGGTATTGCGATTAATTAATGTAGTCATTATTTCTCCTGCCGTTTCTATTCCTAATGATAATGGAGTAACATCTAATAATAATAAATCTTTTGTAATATTATTATCATCACCAGATAAAATAGATGCCTGAACCGCTGCTCCATATGCAACCGCTTCATCTGGATTAATAGATTTACACAATTGTTTATCGTTAAAAAAATCAGATAACATAGATTGAATTTTAGGAATACGTGTAGAACCTCCTACTAACACTACTTCATCTACCTTATTTTTTGAAATTTCAGAATCTAATAATACTTTGTTAACAGGTGTCATGCATTTTTTAAATAAATGCATACATTCACTTTCAAATTTGGCTCTTGTAATTTTATATGCAAAATCAATACCATTATATAAACTATCTATTTCTATATTTGCAACTGTAGTTGATGACAATGTACGCTTAGCCATTTCACATGCCGTTTTAAGCTTACGAATTGCCTTTTCGTTTTTTTTGATTTCTTTATCTTTATATTTCTTAGCAAATTCCTCTAAGCAGATTTGTACCAAAATATTATCAAAATCTTCACCTCCTAAATGAGTATCTCCTGCTGTAGCTTTTACCTCAAAAATACCATCGTCAATCGTTAATATAGACACATCAAATGTGCCCCCTCCTAAATCAAAAATTAATACATTTTGTTCTTTGTCTTTTTTGTTTTGTAAACCATAAGCTAATGCTGCTGCAGTAGGTTCATTGATAATACGCAAGACATCTAATCCTGCTATCATTCCAGCATCTTTTGTAGCCTTTCGTTGTGCATCATTAAAATAAGCAGGTACAGTAATAACCGCTTTTGTTACAGGTCCTCCTAAAAATGCTTCAGCAGTTTCTTTCAAATGAACTAATAACATGCTGGAAACTTCTTCAGGTGTAAATTGTTTTTCTTCTCCTTTATAATTTACTTTAATTAGTGGATTATTTTTACTGCCTTTCACTACATCGAACGACCATAATTTTTTATCATTTTGCACAGAAGAATCATCATAATTTCTACCAATCAACCGTTTAGCATCATAAATTGTATTTTTTGGATTACGTGATGCATTAGATTTTGCAGCGGCCCCTATTAGTCTTTCACTATCTGTAAAAGATATATATGAAGGGGTAGTTCGTACTCCTTGATCATTTGCTATAATATCTACATTATCATTATTTATTACACCTATACAACAATATGTTGTTCCTAAATCTATACCAATACACTTCTCTGCCATATATAGGTTTTATTTGCATTATTTTAAGTATTTTTAATTAAAATAATAATTATATATATATGGAGAGTCAACAACCGGCATCAACAAATCAAACTACCTCTACTACTTCTCCAGACTTAAATAAAGGGCTACGACCCTCTTTTGAAAATATAGTATCTATTTTAACACTAATTACTCCTTTGACTTTATCTTTATATTTTATATTAGCTTCAATATTTAATAAAGATATAAAGGCAATTATTTATATAGCTGGGCTATTAATTGGAACAGTTATTGTATGGTTTCCATTAGTCTATATATTAAGACATGCTTCTTATCCAGATGAAAGCGCATATTGTAAGGTTATAAATGTTTTTCCATTTTTAGCAGCATATAATGTACCTTCATACAGTAGTTATTTTATAACCTTTACTGCAGCCTATTTAATTATACCAATGATTAAAAATAATGATATGAATGGATGGGTATTTGCATTAATGATAATCATTCTTGGCGTTGATTCAATAGTAAAACTTAAACAAAAATGTACAAGTGTATTAGGTGTATTTTTAGGCATGATAGTTGGATTAATTTGGAGTAGTATTTGGGTTTGTATATTTTTATATTTACAACCAGAATTATTGTATTTTGATATGGTAAATGGTAGAAAAGAAATGTGTTCAATGCCATCTCAAAAAGAATTTGTATGCCAATTATATAATTCAGATACAAGAAAACCAATATCCAGTAATCAAGTACCGTGGTTTATAGCAAATAGTTCTCAAGAAGTATAACTAATATGTTACATATGAAATAACTGTTTATTAGAATATATAAATGTATTTACTTTATTTCTGGTATTATTAATATCAATGCTATGTTTTAATTGATATGCGGTCTGTACATTTAGTTTATACTTGGTATTCCAAAATTGTAATAATTGAATCAAATTATTTTTATGAAAATTTTGTAAAATATTTTTAGATACTTCTTGTTTATCCAATTTGAGATTGATAATATTATGAAACTCCCAAAGCCATATTTGAAATTCATGTAAAGTATTCAATTTGTGAAAATGTTTATAATTATTTAATAATATAGTTGCGTGATTTGCACAGTCTTCACATGGTAGGGTTTTACATATGAGTTTGATAATATTAATTAAAAAAACTTTATTTGATAAAAAATATTCAGACTTTATTTTAGCAGCAATGGTATGTAGTAAGACCCACGTTACTGGTCCCCAATTATTATTGTTCATATATTATATAAAGAATATATATATATATATTTTAATGTATAAAACAGAAGATAATATAAATTTTTATGATTTACTTAATAATACAAACCCATCAGATAATATATTAAAAGATAATATATGTTTGATTACTCGCAAACCATTAGACAATACTAAAACTACATTAGAATGTGGCCATAGTTTTAATTATGAAAATATTTATAATGAAGTTATGCATCAAAAAAAAAAACAACCGATAATGAAATATATTAAAAAACATCAAATACAATGTCCTTATTGTAGGGCAATTCAAGATAAAGTATTACCTTTTTTATCTTTGAAGAATATTAAACGAGTAAAATATGTGAATAGTCCTTGTTCATTAGAACAAAAAACACATACTTGTATATTTAAGACAAAAGGTATGGTGTGTGGTAAGTCATGTCATGAAAACGGATATTGTAATAGACATTTTCATATACATAATAAACAATTATTATTTGATGAATATATAAAAGGTACTAAACCTATTATAGATTATGATGAAATTCCAGTACCAATATTAAAAAAAATACTAAAAGAGAAAAAAGTAAAACATTATTCTAAATTGAAAAAAAAAGAGTTAATAAAAGTATTAAAAGAATCTATTTAAATATAGAAGAACAGTTAATTTATGCAAACCAAAGAGGAATTGATACAACATGTTAAAGAATGGATAACTATTGAAAATCAAATAACAAATTTACAAAAAGAGATGAAAGAAAAACGAAAATATAAAAAAGAGTTATCAGCACAATTAATTAATGTAATGAAGCAACATAATATAGATTGTTTAGATATAAGTAATGGTAAGATTGTACATACTAAACGAAAACAAAAACAATCTATCAGTAAAAAATTTTTATTAGAAACATTAGAAAAATATTATAAAGATAATGAAAATGCACAAGAGTTAACTAAGTTTATTTTAGATTCACGACAAGAAAAAGAAATAGATAATATTAAAATAAAAAAATAATATATAGTATTAATGGATCCAAATTGTAAACATTTAAGTATTATAAAAAAATTAGAACAACATATTTCTGCAAAAAAACAAATAGAATTAAAATCAAACAAAAAAGAAAAGACTATCTCTTCTAAAAAAGAATATGAATTCAATGTAAAAAAAGACAATACACAATTAGTTTTAAAAGAGACACTAACAGCATATATAGTATTATTTTTTATTGATGTAGTTTTATATATTCCAGCAGTTTATTTTTTATGTAAACGAACAGATACAGGTATCACTTTTTTCTCTTTAAGTATTCAAAAGAAAGATATATCTACTATTAAGTCGAAATGTTTAAAGCACGTCGGCATAGACAGTGCTCAGTATAAAACATTTATTACATATACAGAGAATGCCATAGTTGTATATATTCAATTAAAATCAATAGAAGATTATGTAGATGATTCAACAAATACATTAGTATCAATGTCAGAAATAAAAGAAAATATAAAAATAGAGGATGTAGTGATAGATCCAATTATAATAGATTATTTTCGATTTGAAGGATATTATAATTTAACTAAGAAATCAAAAAAAAAATCAATAATATTATTACCAAAAATAGAATATTGTTATTCTGATAGTGAAACATTACCAATAAATAAGGAGACTGGATATATAGATGTTTCTAAGAGTAAAAAAAAATATACATATAGATTAAGGTTATGTTTAAGTATGAAAGAGCACAAACAGATTTCAGATGAAACTAAAATAGATGATATTAATCATACTATATATAGTATGAAAGATCGTCTAATAATACCATCTTTAAGAATGTGTAGATTATTATCTATAAAAAAAATGAATTAGTAATATATAATGCTTGTGCATACGATAGTAAATATTTGTATTTATTTGATTATTATTATGATTATTATTTCTATTATATTAGCATTATTAGCTCATTTTGATGTATCAGCTTATATTTACATTACATATATATTATGGATGGTCGCATTATTTGTATTTTATTTAATATTACCAAAATCTACATATAATTTTTTAAATATTTAAAAATTGAATTTAAAAATAGTATATTAGCATAATAATATTAATATGGAGAAACGAATTACAGAAAAACATAATCAGTTTATCAAACAATTTAAGGATGCAATGAGTGAAAAGATAATTGAATTGATTCATTCAGAAGAAGGATATGATAAAGATAAGTTAGAAACCCTACACCAATTTATGTATGATTATGATTCTACTATTTATAGTAGTGTGGATTTTGAAAAAAAAAAAAGAATTAGAAATATGGTACATCCAGACGAGCGATGCAAAGCATATAGAGCTAATGGACAACAATGTACACGACGCCATAAAGAAGGATATAATTATTGTGGAACTCATATTAAAGGTCTCCCACATGGGCATGTAGATATATCTGAACAAAAAGAGAAAAAAAAAACAATCAAGGTTTGGCAAGAAGAAATTAATGGAATAGCTTATTATATTGATAATAATAATAATATATATGATACATATGACATAATAGAGTCAGTAAATAACCCTAAAATTATTGGCAAGTATAAGACAATGTTTGATGAAAAAACAAATAAGGATATCTTTATTATGGATAGTTTCTAAAAATTGATTTTGTTTTTTGAAATTAGTAAATAATAACATGCAAGACAAGTCGGTAGAAAAAGTAGTAGAAGAGTTAAGTACTATATATAACTTTGATCTTAGTGAAGCTTTAACCAGATTAGAATTAACGAACAAGAACAGTCACAGTTCGTCTAAAAGTAAATTAGTATTACCATGGACAGGAAAAGTGTGTGAAACGACTTGTAAAGGACTCAAGTTATATCATAGACTATTTGTACAATGTCCGAACAATCAAGATAAACATAGTGTATATTGTAAAACATGCATCAAGCGTGGGTTGAAATATGGAACAGTAGAAGATAGATTGAAAGTGGGAGAGTTAGAGTATGTTGATCCAACTGGCATAAAAGTCGTGCCATATGCAAACGTAATGGAGAAATTAGGCATCACAAAAGATGAGGCATTACGAGAAGCATCTCTTCAAAATATTACTATTCCAGAGGCTCAATTTGAGAAACATATTTCAAAACGAGGTCGACCAAAAAAGCAAATTATCCAGGTTTCTGACACAGAATCTGAGACATCTCAAGATACAGACCATTCGCACCCACAAGAGTCAGTTATAAAAAAAATACCAAAAAAACGAGGGCGTCCCAAAAAACAACAAAAACAAGTAAAGGTTGATATAGGAGATGAGATAGCCTCTAATATATTGAAGATAGATAACTCAATAGTTTTAAAAACACAGAATGTAAAGGTGGTAAAGATAACTATTAAACATACAGATTATTTAATATGTATGTCTAATAATAAATTATATGATATTTCTACACAGGAAGAAGTAGGGTATTGGAACAGTGCGATTGAACAAATAGAAGCCTTAGATAGCTAAGGTACCAAATGACCTTGGAGTATGGTTGATAATAGATTTTTTTTTAATAGATTTTTTATAAAATGATTGCTGTTTAACTTGACTAAATAATGTTTCTAAATAACATTTAAATTTCGGCATAATATTTAATGTTTCACATAAACTAATTAGGCAATTAGTATCTGAGAAATAGAAATCTGTGGTACTTGTATTTGCGGCTAATACACCATATTCCTTAAACGTATTTTGTAATAAAATAAGAGAGATAAAAATGTTTATTTTTTCTATATTAATAATATAATTATGATTAGCATGATATTTAAGTAATTTGCTTATATATATATCAAAGTTGCCATTACTGGTGGTAGCAATAGTATATAAGTCATCAAATACATTTTGTTTATTCAATTTTTTTTTAGATATAATGTTGTCAGAATTGAATGTAGTAAGTTGTTTATAATCTTTCAATACCCAATTATCTAAATAATTACAAACCTTTTTACTACACTTAGTGCTACATAATCCAAAATCATAAATACATATAGCATTATATTTGTCATGTTTTTGTATTTTCCAATTACCTAAATGTAGATCACAGTGAGAAATTCTATTGATATAAAGATTATTTTTGATAAAAGCAACAAGTAATAATAATAATTTATTTTTTTTATAAACTGGTAAATCAATAGTATTTATAGATTCTCCTTCTTCATATGACATAATCAAAATATTTGTACTATGTGAGATTGGTTTAGGAATGATTATATATTTGTTATCTTTATAAATATTATAAAAAATTTCAAGATTTTCATATTCATTTTTAAGATTAATTTGTTGTTTAATCCAATAAATCAAATCGCTAATTTCACAGCAAAAAAAATTATAGTTGAATAAGCATTCAAAAATATACATAGTAAATCTAAAAAACAAAATTGAGTAAATAAAAATATTATTATTGTATGGGTGTATACATTTGATTGCTACCTTTTTATTAGTTTTTTTACATATAGCTATATGTACTTGTGCTATACTACCTGATTTTATATCATACTCATGTAATAGTCTATAATCATCAAGTAAGTTAGACTTATATTCATCTTTATAGATATTAATAGTATAAGTAATAGGATGAGTTTTACAGTTCTCATAAAAATCTTTAAATGGTTCTAAATTACTTTTATAATCAGGATATTGTAATTCTATTTTAGAAATAGTCCATTGGCTTAACTTTAATAATATAGGCCCACATTCTAATAAATTATTTTTCAAATAATACAATAAGGTGTTGGAATAATGATTAAATAACATAAAATAAAAATAATTGATGAAACATAAAGATTCTAATAAAATAAAGTGGAAAAAAATATGCATTATATAATAATATTAAAATAAATTATTTAGTTTAAATTATTTATAAATAAATATCTATTTAAATTAATGAGTTTACAATTAGAAATTACAAATATTATACATAAGATTATCAAAAATTATTATTATAATTATTTAAACAATCATAAGAGATTATTGATATCAAATGATGAGCTTCGAATATTAGTAGAAGAATATTATGATAATGAAAAAGATATATTAAAAAAACAGATAAGAGAGCAATTAAAAAATAATGCAACGAATACTTTTGATAAATTATCAATTGAAAATATGATATTTGAAATTTTTTCAGACAAAGAGTTTGCTATTAATAAAATAGTGAGAGATATAGTGAATTATCAAAACAATAAGCTAATAAAAACGACAATAGAATACAAAAATGATTTAGGATTGAAAGTTGATATAAATGAATATGGAGTATGTATATCAAATATTTTAAATAAATCGATTGATCAAAATATGATTAATGTAGGAGATTATATTATTAATATGAATAATCAAAATTTATTAGCATTAGAGCATGAAAAACAAATTGAATTATTACAAAATCTTAAACATAATGTACAAAATAATATGTTAGATATTCATGTTTATAAGCATAGTTAGCCTTGATACGTCAATAATTTAGTATGCTTATGTAGTAAATGTGGATAAGAAAAAACTATATAGCCAACCCCCATTGTACCTAAGAACATACTAACATTGCATATATTTTTTTGATGGGTATGATAAAAAGAATTACAATCTACTTGATTAAAATAAGAGCGATTAGAATACAAAGAATAAAGACCAAACCCGCCACCCGCCATCAATCCTACTACACATATTTTATCCATTTTTTTATAATACTATTATATATATATTATTTAAATATATTTAAAGATAAATACTTAATATAAATTAGTTGTTTGGTAACAGCAAAAAAAAATTAATAAATTGTATTAAACCAAACCGCATATAAGCTTATATATATAAAAAGGTTATTAACCTTAAACTAAAAAGTAAACTAAATAGAAAAAATATTTAGTAACAGCAAAAAAAAAAATAGGTATAGTAGTAAAGAGGGAGTAGTATTAATATATTAAATTATATTAAATAAGAGAGCAGAGAGAATAGAATAGCATAGTATAGAGTAGTATTATAAACTATTACTATTATTAAAATACTTTTAGAATACACTTTTATTGGTGAGAATTATAGATAAACTTATTATATATTTGTTTTTTACTTATAAATAAATATATAAAAAAAAAGGCAAAAGAAAGAAAAAAGATCACAGTAGAGCATAGGATGTTTTTTCGTTGAATAGAGTAATAAATTTATGCTTCATCAGCCCAGTTGCTGGTCTCGAGGGTAGGCCAGGCGTCATCATCGTCGTCAGAGTCAGAATCCCAGCCAGTCTTAGTAAGAGCAGCCTTAGGAGCAGGAGGAGGCACAGGTGCAGCAGGCTTGGCAGCAGGCTTGTTGGGCTTGACAGCAGGCTTGACAGCAGGCTTGACAGCAGGCTTGACAGCAGGCTTGACAGCAGGCTTGACAGCAGGCTTGACAGGAGGAACAGAGGCAGCAACATTGCGCCAGTTACCACCAGAATAGGTGGAAACCTTTACAGGACGGGGAGCCCTGTGTTGCTGACGTTCTTGACGACGAAGAGAGGTAGCGTCATCATCCTCATTGTTGAGGATATTGAAAGAGACCTGTGCCTTGGTCTGCTTCTTGGCTGAGGCGTGCTGGCGATCACGCTCGAGTTTCCAGGTAGGGGTATAACTGGAAGAGTTGAGAGCAGCACGACGAGCCTTGTTGTCGCGGCGCTGCTGACGTGCAAGATACTCGCGGTGGCGCTGCTGACGAGAGACAGAATGTGTTTGCTGTTGTTCTTGCTGGATGAGTTGCTCAGTCTTACTAAGCTGTCGTCCGGAAGACTTGCGGGAGTACTGATTGCGTGGCATGATTTTCGTGTGTAAGTGGTGGTGAAAATCGAAGTTTGCTTTGGGTCAAGGGGTATCAATTATATTTTATAGAAAAAAAGTTTCAATTTTTTTTATAGGTAAAATAGATAGTTTATATGAGAAATGCATTATGGTCTCTAACCGTTTGTTCAAATTCAGTATAAAACGGCAGCACCTTCTTAAAATAATACTGCTTTTGAGCAATCTTAGAATCAAATAAATAAGACTGCCATGTCATATAATTATACTTATGTTGAAGAAATATGTCTAATGATCGAATATTGTTAAGCATACTATGAAACCACCAATCACCATAAGGGTCATAATAAACCTGAAAGAGTTCATTTAAAAGTTCTGCCTTTAATATAGCAGTAACGCAAGTATAATTATCATCATTATATGTAGTAAATAATTGTTTGTCTTGCACTAATGCACCGCCCGTGTGAAAGACAGCACCATCAAGATAATGAAGATGTTCGTCCCATGGGTCAGCTAATGCAAGTTCACGTTTATCAATTATCTGCTTAGGTGGAGCGGTGAGCCACCATATTCCGCTATTATATAAGAGCAATAGCTCGTTTAAGACCAGATTATATTCTGGTTTCATGTTATCGAATTGGTATATATGCGCGATGAGCTCGCATGGCAAGTTGTGTTTGATTGCGAGGTCCTCCATTATACATAAAAAAAAGATATGAAAAAAAGGTTCAATTAAATATAGTATAAAGGGAAAAATAGTGCCCGAAATCCACATTTTTGCGCCCGAAATCCACCATCCCTTAAAAATAGTGGTTAAAATACTAAATAATAGTGTATAATATAATTCGAATACTAATGGAAAAAAAAAGTTAGATTGTAGTCTATCATATATGTGTGATAAATATTATGTGATAAATATTATGCAAAAAATTTATGAAAAATATTTTATAAAAATATATCAAAAATATTTACCAAAAAAAACTAACTAATCTATCTAACCCAACTATCTATCTATAACGCTATGTATGCACGCACCAGATCAAGCTTCTTCATTTTTGAGACTCCTTTGACACCATTCATCTTGAGAAGTTTCCTGAACTGCCTGGTCTTCAAGCCTTCTCTACCTGATCCATCATGAATAAAGATCCGTCTGTTGCTAAATATATTAATGTACATGTTGTATTCCCAGTCGTCCTGTATGTTATACAGCTCCTCATAATTCCACTCCATGTTGCACCCACACTTTATCCATCGATGGATCATAAATGGCTGGCTGCGTTCATCCAGATGCCAAAACTTGGGATATGGTGCTCTGTGTGCCTCTACACACTTACGGGCGATGGAGGCGGCGCGGTCGAGGATGGGCTTCATGAAGAAGAACTCCTTGATGTTGTCCCAGACCGTAGGAGGCAAATAGACCATGTTGCTGTGTGTTGTCAATTGGTATTGGGTTCAGGGGGTATTATAACTAATCTGAGAAAAAAAGTTTCAATTTTTGGCGGACAATTCAACGGATATATCACAAGCAGCGGCTTATAAATTATCATAACTCATATAATATTCATGTAAATGATGACCAGGTATTTTAGGTTTTTTCTCTTTCTTAAATGAAAATCGACATCTCCCAAATAAATCAAATAATTGGTGCATTTTATGCATGAGGGTACATTTTTTTTTAGGGGATGGTGCATCATTTAATATAGATTGAACAGAAAGCATCGGTGTATTCAACGCCATTATATACTATTTATTATAAAATTGTTTATAAGTATAAAAAAAATTGAAACTTTTTTTCTATAAAAATGATAAGCTCCCTTGAGCCGCAATAACTGAAAAGAAATTATGACTCAATCCCTCGATCTTACGCAATTCCCTGACATGGAACCTTCCATCTGCATCTCCTTCGTCTTCGCCAATGTGCGCAGGCAGCAGGTGTGGGAAGCTATGAAGGAGTCCAACCTCGGCTTCATCGAGCGCATCGACATGGTCAAGATGACCGGTAAGGATGGCAAGAGCTTTCAGCGCGTCTTCATTCACTTCAAGCACTGGTTCCGCAACAACCGTGCACGTGAAACGAGGACAAAGCTGATCAACGGAGGCATGGTGAAGTTGTTTTACAACGACCCGTGGTTCTGGAAGCTCACCGCCTCGCGCTCCAAGAAGCCTGATGCGAGCACAGTCTTGGGTCCTAAGAAGAGCAAGGTTCGCCTGGACTTGTCGGACGACACCCCGTCTGACACTGGCATCTCCCTTGGAGATTTCATCAAGCCCAGCGACAGGCCGACCATCCTAACCTCGCCGACTTCCTCCATGGCATCCAGCCCTGGTGGCACGAGACGATGGCCGTACAGCCCTGATTCTTCTCCCAAGAGCGACAAGAGCTTCAAGAAGAAGGTGCCTCCGCCTATCAAGACTGACCTCGACCAGTCTCCTCTGCCACCCCGCAAGCACGCTCCTGCCTCCAGTTAGCCCACCAGCAAATAAAAAAATAAAAAAATAAAAAAATAAAAAAAACAAAAAGAACAGCGGCTCCCTGTTTTTTTTCGTATAATATAAGTTGTATATCTATGACAAAAAAAACAACGATCCTGTGCTTTTTTTGTGTTAGTTGATTATACTATGTCGCCTTAGCTCGAGCTCGCAGCCTTGGTCGCTACGTAGACCTTCATCTCGTCTTCCCACTTCTCCTTCTGCTCGAGATACTCAGCCTTCAACTTCTCTGCCTCCTCTACATATTCGTTATTGATCATACGGAAATCTTGAAACGTTATCTCACCCTTGGCCGAGGCCTCCGCAGCTGCGAGCTTGTGATCGGCTAAGGGTGTGCTAAATCGCTGGTTATCAGAGAGGAGACCACCCGCCTTGAGCTCGGTTTTGACCCTCTGGACTGACACCTTCCCGTCAGCATCGGGACCCAACTGATCGAATATTTGTTGCTCCTCGTTCGTCAAGTCAGCCCACATCTCGCCCATCTTCTTGGAGATGTCGGTAGGCTTGATGTCAGGGTTGTCGGCCTTGACCTGCTCGCGGTTGGCAGCAGTGAAGATCATGAAAGCATTCTTCGACTTCTTAGGCTTGACAGGTGCATCAGGGTCAACCTCCTTCTTAGGCTTCTTCTTGCCCTTCTTAGGCTTGGCAACCTTGACAGTGCCTGGCGACTCGTCGGGGATGACGTAGTCGTCGTCGAGAAACTTGGCGATTGCGAGCTCGGGGTCGAACTCGTATTCAGCAGCCAAGAGGCGGATGAGGTCTTTGTTGACGCCGACGATGGCGCGGGTTTGCTCCTTGACAGAGATCTTGAGGGTAGCAGCGATGAGTTCGGCAATAGTGGTCATGATGGATGTGTGTTGTGTGTGTGTTGCAAAAGAGTTGTTACGCTCAGGGAGCTTATCATTTTTGTAGAAAATAAGTTTCAATTTTTTTTACCTATACAAAAAAAGTATTTATATGTCTCACACTAAAAAAACTACTATTGTACATGTTTATTTTACACTAATCTACCACTCAGCATCCCAATCATCCACCTCTCCACCTGCCTCCTTGTCCGCCTCAACTTGCGCCTCCTCCGCCGCCGCCTTCTCAGCTGCCTCCTTCTCCTCCTTCTTCTTCTTCCGCATCTCCTCCTTCTTCGCTTTTTCCTCAGCGGCCTTCTTCTCCTGCTCATGTGCCCTACGTGTCTCCACAACTGCCCTCGCAGCAGCTTTAGCAGCCTGATCAGCGTCATACTTTTTGTTGAGCCAGTAAAGCATGGAGGCCTGCTGCATCTCGAGGTCGCCGGTCAGACCGATCTTCTTGCCGTATATTTTTACAAAGTTTACAATTGCATCCCAAAGGGCCTTCAACCGCCAGTCGGTGATCTTGAAGCCCGTCTTGGTCTGCTTGCCGTAAAAGGCGAGCCCTTCCACACGGAGCATCATGACCTGTTTATTGGCATTGACTTTTCCAGAGGACGAGCTGCCCGAAAGGGTGGTGCGCCAGCCCTCCTTGTCCTCAGACAGCAGCTTCAAGCACGGTGCGTCCCGATGCATGAAGAGTGTCCGAATATCCTTGAAGGCAGCCACAATGGCCTTGTAGTTTGCCGTGATTGTCTCACGCTTGGACTTGGTGTTGCCCTTCTTGTCGAAGAGCGGTGCCTCGGCGAGCTTGAAAACGTTTCTTTGATTACTCATGGTGGGTGGTGGTTGTAATCGATTATGCTTGGTTCAGGGGGTGCTTATCACTTTTATAGAAAAAAAGTTTCAATTTTTTACAGGGAAGGCGATGCGTCTAAAAAGAGGCGATGCGTCTAACCCCCGGTATCCACATTATTGCGCCCGAAATCCACATTTTTGCGCCCGAAATCCACCTCCCTTTAATATTAGATATATCCCTTTAATGTGAAAATTAACACAGGGCAGGGGTAGATTAAAGTGGTGAAAGCCAGATTGGCGTCTATCATATTTTATAAAAAAATTGAAATGCTTTTATGCAAAAAGCAATAATGCATCATGGGTAATTACACACTCAGCAGCAACATTTATGTCAACTCGATATTTATATCCAGAATAATCAATATCCGATACCAACAAACTATACATTTCAAATATAGAACAGAAACAAGCCTACGCAAAAAACTTGCACATAAACACTTATTAAACTTCAAGTTCAATAATAACACCACACGAGTAAAGTATATTGTTTAATCTTTCATTGAATCCTTTAATTTTATAATCATATCTTTTAAAAATTCTTTTATTTCACTTATTTGTTCTTCGGATCCTGTTTTTTTAATTTTAGCATATATCTGTAATGCAATCGCTGCATCTAACATACATATAGCCACTTTATCACTATTACTATCTTTTTTCATTTCCAAACTACGGCTTGCCATATGATCTAAATCTCTATGTTTATTTGCTACCTCTCCCAACATCATCAAAACTTCTTCACCCGACATCATTTCATTCTCCATTTCATTCTCCATTTCATTCTCCATTATACTTATATACAATGTGTTATGTCTATTTCAATTTAAATATTTATTTATCAATAATAATATATCAATAATAATATATTTATATTTATATATTATTATGAACCCATCCACCGTATATATTTCTATCATTGAATCTATCTATCTTATTTATATGTTTTATTTTTTTAACACAACAACCGATTTTAACCTCATACATCATACCTATTTTGATAATATCAAAATCTTAAAACATATTCAAGGAAATGAAAAAGGACTACGAATATGTTTATTTGGTAGAATACTTTTACCTTTTTTTATTTATTTTCTTATAGGTAGGCATTATGACCCATCTCTTAATCAATATTGGTTAAGTATTATGATAGTCTCACTTCTACTATCTTTATTAAACATGAATGCACTCGTTTATTTATTACCAATCTGGGCGATAGAACTATATAATAGATATACATAAATAATACTATTAAGAAACAGGTTTAAACTCAAAGGTAGGAACATGGTGTTTAGATAATTTTACTTTTAAATAACCATGAGTACTATTACATCGATCATGAGCACTCTTATAGTTTATGGTTGTTGATGTATCCGTTTTATAAGTATGAGTATTTGTATAACTTTTAGGACATGCATCAAGGTCTGCCCCACCTGTACCCACAATATATTGTGTAATTTCTATATCGTTAGACAACTCAGAAGAATTAATTGTAATAGTAGATGGTCCATGCCATAAATGTGTATCCGCACATAAATAATATTTTTTTGCATTTGGAAATAAATTATACAAATTACACATAAATAATATACCATCCTCTAATAATGGTGTAAATTTATCTTTTCCACCACCGCCTTTCTTATCTTTTTTATCTTTCTTATCTTTCTTATCTTTCTTATCTTTGAATTTTGGCCCCCATAAAGGATCATGTCCCGTAAATATAACATTCTTAACATCTCCCCTCACCTTATGTTTAATAAGAGAAGCATAGCGTTTATATATTTTCTCTAATAAACGTGTATAAGAAGATGTCTTAGTTTTTAAGTGTGAATAACGGGGAAGTAATTTATTACACTCACTAAATTTCAACCAATCATCCGTAAAATAAGTAGTATTCAGAAATAAGATAAGTGTATCCCCTATTTGTTTATACAAATCTTTATATAAAAATTTTAACTTATTAGTATGATTATTCATATACATAATTTGAGATCTTGTAGTTATACAACTGAACTTAGTAGCATCTTCATTTTCACGGATCTGTTCTACATCATGATTACCAAATAGTACATATAGTGGTTTATGTAATTCATTTAAACAATTAAACCCACTCTCAAAATCACTTTTATTAAATATTTTTATTTTTTGTTCATTTTCACTATCTTTGTTTATAACTTTTTTATTTGGATAATAATTATCACCTGCAATAATATAAAAATCTGGATCTTCCTTTTCTTTCATGGCCTTAAATACTTTTGACATACCATTCGTATTATCAGATATATCACATATCCCTTTATTCCAACAACCAAAAAATATAAACTCACTTGGTAGTTTATGAGACTTTGATATACTGGTAGATTTTCTTGTATGTCGCTTTGTTTTATTATGTTTTATAGTATGAGATTTACTAATTCCCTGCCTTGCTCTATGTAATGAGTGCCGCCAATTAGGTCGAAATGAATGTCGTAACGAATCTCGTAATTTATGTGTAAATCTCTTTCTACTACTCATATATAATAACTATACTTTTTTATATATATGCTGCTTATAAGTATCCCTTCCATTCACCATTTCATTATATAAATCCGTTCCAGGATCTCTATAAAAATTCTTTAATAATAACATAATTTTATCAATAAATGATGAACTACCAGGTATTTTAGATAACCATAAATGCTTTCTTATAGATGAAATATATAATTCAACTCGTTCTTTATCTAAATCACGAGCTAATATAGCTTCCTTGGTATAATCAACACTATTCAATAATGATAATTTCGTAGCTAAATATTTCATACATGGCTTCCATGTAGCATCAGGAATAACATTACCCCAACAAAAATATCCTCCTGGTTTCAAAATTCTAATTAGTTCATCAAATACTTTCTTATCTTCATCTGTCATTACTCCAACCATTTCAGATATATGTGTTTCGTTTATAATAACAATATCAACAGAATTAGATTCAATCTCTGTTTTCTGTGCATTTTTCCATCTTCCTTCTAAATTATCATGTTTATGTATTTTATTTAATGTTTCAATAGCTGCTTTTTGCATATCAATAGCAATATATTTACAATCATAATTATTACATATATGATAAGCACCAGCCCCAGTACCACACCCTAACTCAACAATAGTAGGTTTATTATTTTCCATATAAGAAGCTAATTCTGGATACTTGAAATAATTACTATATGCAGTCATTCCAGCAAATTGTGGTTCATCTTTTGTGATACCTGTTTTATCTGGTAAATAAAATCCCCAAGTATTAAAGGTGAATTGAAAATCTTTACCTTTATCATTTTTAACTATCCCTAATTTATCATACATATTATATAATATAGCATACAAGGTAGCCTTATCATATTCTTCTTCTTTCATTGCACCATCTTCCTTATTATACTTCAATTTATTAAAGATACTGGCTACTGCAAATTTAAAAATTAAAAGTTGAAACTCCCAATTACTTTTAGCTACATATGTCTCATCTAATGATTTCAAGAAATTATAATTATTGAAATAATAAACTATAATTATTATCAATACAATAAATAATATAGTATATAACATTTACTATATGATTTAAAAAATTTATTATTTTTTATACGTAAAACTTTTATATAACAAAATGAATTTATATAACAAAATGAATTTATATAACAAAATGAATCTATATAACAAACATGAATCTATATAACAAACATGAATCTATATAAATACTAATTAATATAGTATATATTAGTAAGTAGTAATGTTTAATCATATACATCCAGATGAATATGAAACAATAACAGCTGATGCAATATCTATATTTAATAAAACATATAATGAAGAAGAACTAATATTTATCATAGAACATTTCAATGTATCTTTATCATGCATATTAACTACACAAACTTTATCTGATAAAATTATCAATACATATTTTTTGAGAACCGATAATAAGTATTGTAAAAATAGTAGAGATGAAGAAATAACAATCGATGATATAAAACGATTTCAACCACATATAAAATTCCAATAATACAATAATCCTTTGTAATAAGTAGAATCAATTTTAATATGTTTAAAAATCTTATATATTTGGCATAATTATTGGTTCTGTTTGAGAAGAGTAGTGTTGTTTGATATCAATCATATTTTTATAAGAATTATTAATATTACAAGTATACTTTAATATCTTATTAATTTTATTATTAAAATAAACTGTATTAAAATGTTTAGATTCTTTAATAGCAATAGTATATGCTATTGGTCCAGTAACTGATAATACTATTCCTTTTGTATTTTTTGAATCCGAAAAATTAAATACTTTATCAGGATTATAATGTAAATAAAAAATATTATTTACTATTTTTTCTATAACATCTTTTAATATAGGCGCGTGTTTACGAGCATAAATAAACCAATTAATAAACTCACCATGCTTGAAAAGATGTGTTTGTTTAGGCCAAGTAGATATCCATATATCTTTATTTTTAGGTATAGGTGGTAAATTTCCAACTGCACAACTTTTCATATCAAGATACAATCCACCATACTTATATATAAGACAATATCTAAAAAAATCAGCCTTTGCTGCTCCATACTTTGGATTTATTAAATGAAATGCTCTTGTAACTATATTATTTTTACCAAACTCTTTATCAAAAAATTTATTAACTTCCTTATCACCATAAATAACTTCTTTCCAATCAAATAATTGTGTTCTTGTTGATTGTAAAGAAAGAATATTAGCTTTTCTACCCCCACATATACCAGTAGGAGTAGAAGTACACCAGGTTCTATATAAAACCTTTGGAACAGGTTTATTTTTATAATTACTATCGCTATTAATATTAATTTTGTACTTTATAGAAACAGGATCATATGTAAAGATTTTTTTAGATGGAAATGTATAATATAAGAAAATTAATGTAATTAAAAATATTGAACAGATTATAATAAACTTTGTTTTTTTATATATCATATAATATAATAGATTATTTTTACTTATAAAAATAATTTAATAATTTCAATATTTTTACTTATAAAAATAATTCAATAATTTATTTGTAATCTTATTATAATTATCTATATTTTCATGTTTCAATCTAATAAATAAGTATTTATGTTTTTTGAATTGTTTAAAATTATCATCAAATGATAAATTAAAATCCCAGAGATATAATAATCCACTTTCATTATAAATAGAAGGAATATTCAGATCTTTAAATACATTTCTAATAACATGATCATCTGGTCTTTTAGAATTATAGTATTTTTTATCAAAACCATATTTTAATAATAATTTACGAGCACGTTTATTTAAAAGTATAGCAGTACCAGCTACCCCATTCCTCTGCCAGTCACATTCGTATGAATGACAGGAGGCAGGTGGATTATGAATACGACCCTGGGCTGGCGAGTGCCAACTGGCATCTCCTGTATATATTGGTATATTTTGCGGTAATTTTTTAACATAATCAGTTAAATATTCAAATATATAGAAAGTACTCAAATTACCTCTTATATAAAAATCATAATTATCACCAACTTTTTTTAAACTATCCAAAGATTTTTGATATATACCAGGTACATAACTTTCTTTACAATTAGAAACAATAGTTTGCATTCCTTCTGTATTATTACATTCAATAAAAAAACAATCTATATTAGGATATGTATCTCCATATTTTTTCCATACTCTTTTTTCATTATTCCATCTATCTGATTTGGCAGTAATTATTAATATAGCAATACGTGGAAATATTTTGTTATTAATAAGAAAAGAAGAATTCAGTATAAGAATAACAATAATAATAATAATAATAATAATAATAATATTTTTTTTTTTTAGCATATAATATAAATAAATATTATTTTTCAAAAAAATATTTTGATTTATATAAATACTAATCTATATAATATATTATTAGTAAGTAGTAATGTTTAATCATATACACCATTGAGAACAGATAATAAGTATTGTAAAAATGGTAGAGATGAATAAATAACAATCGATGATATAAAACGATTTCAACCACATGTTAAGTTGAAATATAAATTAAATATCAATTAATATTCTTTTAATATTTTTATCATTTTTATAAAAATATTTTTTTTTAATTTTATATTCACAAGTAGATAATCCATCTGATGAAATTATTTTAATTATATTTTCTTTTTTTAAGTTTGATTTCCATTTTTTGTATAATAATATTCTATTATTACTCCAATCGTTTTCTTTAGAATCTGACCAAATTTTATCATCTTTAATTAATTTTGTAGATCGTCTTCTTATAAAATTGTTTCTATCAATTTTTATATTGTATAACTTAATTCGTCTTTGAAAATCATTATCTTCACATCCCCATCCCCAATATGAATTAGAAAATCCATTAACTTTTATAAAATGATTTTTAGTTATAGAAAAAAAACATCCAAGGCAGTGCTCTTCACCATAGTAATGATTTACATTATTTTTATCATAATAATAATTTATTATATCATTAGTTAATGGTATATTATCTACATCATGAATAACATATATATTTGAAAAATTATCTTTTAATGATTCTTTAAAAGCAGCATTAATTATTTTACCTTTATTAAATAATTTTTTATTGAAAGATTGTTCAATAATATATATTTTATATTCTATTTTTTGATATTTTAATATTTTTTTTAATTGTGAAATAAAGTGTTCTAAATCGTTTTCTCTATCTCTAATAGGAATAATAAAAGTTAATTTTTTTTTTTTTTCATTTTGGTAAAATTTTGTTTGCATAAAATAATAAATACTCAATAAAATAAGAATTATTAATAAATATAACAATACCATTATATTTATTAATTATATTTAATATCTTAATTTCGATATATAAAAATAAATTATAAATATTATTTGAATTATATTTTTATAATTTGGAACAATCTTTATTGTTTCCTAATTTAGCACCCTCATAATTAGCCCATATTCCAATGGGTATATTTAAAAATTTAGGTTTATAACCATTGTCAATAGCAGTTTTATAAAATCTATAGTCTCCTGCACAAAATTCAAGGAATCTTGTTTTGTTTGAAGAATGAAATACCATACATGCCATATCAAAATGACCATTTTTTATATTTTTAAGTTGTTCTGAAGTCGTATTTTTATATATTGGAAATATAGTTTTATTTGGACTTAAAAAAATATTATATACTAAAATATCGTTTTTATTTTGGAAAAATAATTTATATGATAAATTTTCTAAAAATCTATTATCAATAAACTTACAATCATCATCTATTATTATTATCCATCCTTTTTCAACACTCTCTATTAGTTGGTTTAGATATAAATTATATGGACAATGATTTAGAATTAGATAAGATTTATAAATCTTATTCACATCGATCACATGATTATAGTTATATAAAAATGTACAATTTTTATTATCATTACCTTTAATATGTTTAAAATTTTTATTACTTTGTTTATTTAATGTTAACATTAAATTATTAAAACATTGTTTTCTATTACCTGTTCTTGTAAGTATATTAATAAATGTATATTCTTTAAATCTGATATATAAAAATACAATAATAATTATACTAATACTTATAATTAAAAATAAGAAATATTTCATTATATATATATATATATATGTAATAAAAAATTTTCTTATAATAATATGAGCTGACTGGGTTTAATAATAGTATTTTATTAAATCCATATATTAATAATAATTTACATGGAAATATTTTGATTCATCTTATATCAAAAAATATAGATTAAATATATGAATGATTATATATTTCATCTACAAACAAATATAACAAATAAAATATATCATCCCTACTCTACAAATACTTATCAAACTACCCAACAACCGTTTAAATTAATGAATTTTTCTAACCAACCACACCAACCACACCAATCCCAACCACCAACTAAAAAGTATTTATATATTTTAATACCAGATAGTGGCCCTGGAAATCAAATCATTGCTATCAAAGAAGCTTTGATCATAGCAAAACATTTAAATCGAACTCTTATAATACCAGATTTACATAATCATTATTTAATAAACCTAAATTTCATTAAGTTTAAAGATATATATTCATTAACTATTCCAGAACCATCTATTACAGACTATACTCCGCGTTATTTTGATCATAAGAATTTAATTGTATTTGCATGTAAAAAAGAAAGATTTAATATACGATTAATATCATATAAAACATTATCTAAAAGTTATTATAAAGAATATTTACTCAGAAGTTTTGTATTAAATGATAAAAAAGATATCACTCGATTAAATGAATTAGACCAAGACTTACTAATCTTAAAAGATTTATTTGGAAATTTACGTGTATCAGAATGTGGATTTAATGGATGTATTTATTGTCCACTGTTCAAACCATTTAAAAAAGACTATGAATATGTATGTAGCCATTTAGATTTTTCACCAACTATAAAAAAACTTGGAGAAAGTTTTATAAATGAACATTTAAATACTAATCCATTCATAGCCTTTCATTTAAGATATCCAGATGATATAAAAGACACGGAATCATTAAGTGAATATACTAAGGATGAATATAATGAATATAAAATGATTGATGCTATTATTCGAACCTATAATACTAATAATGATAATAATGATAATAATGATAATGATAATAATGATAATAATGATAATAATGATAATGATAATAATAACCAAGATGAATTCAAATTATTTATAGCAACAAATAAGCCTAATAGATTAAAACAATTAATAAAAACAGATGCAAAATATAAGTGTATAGTATTTAATACATTAAAAAGTGATTATAATGGATGGATAGAACAATATATTTGTACTAAGGCTGATACATTTATCTCTTTCCCAGTGAATATGTATGATTATATTAAAAAAGCACATAAATGCAGTACATTTAGCTCATTTATTACAGATTATAGAAACTATTTTTTAAAACTACCTAAATCTAAGAGTATAAATATTTTAGATATTTATAATCCCACTACATAAATATTATGTCAATGAATATTATGTCAATGAATATAGATTATAAAAATATGGGGAATTATATTCAAATTGGTATGATTTTATTTGGATTATATGATTATGTTTATAAAAAATATATTAATCAGAATAAACAAAATTATAATAAATTAGTATATGAATATACATTGATTGCATCAAGAAATCAACTTGTAAATAAGATTAAAATGAAAGAAAATGATATTTATCTTATTAAAAAAAAACAAGAAATAACAGATACAGAAAAACAACATATAATAAAACTAATAGAATCAAACAAAAATGATTTGATAGATGAGTTATTAGATGTACAATATAGAATTTATTTTATAGATAAAAATAATAATAACAATAATAAAAAACAATAAATAAAAATAATAATAAATAAATAGTACTATATTATACTAATGCCAACATACAATCAATATCAAACCCCCTCGCCTCCAATTCCATATTATTTATCAAAAAAAATATATGCATATTATGAATCTCCAACACATATAAAATTTGATGAACAATTAACTATGCTATTAAAGAAAAAAATTATAGGATATAGAGACCGAACTAATCATATTACATTCAAATAGTTATATCTAAAAGTATCAACATAAATAAATTAACTAAAAATATTAAACATAAACATTAATAGTTTAACTAATAGAATGCAAGCAGAATTAATTAAATATCCCGAAGTATATAAAAAAATTTCATATACATCACAATTATTTTTAGTTAGTACATTTCTTGGGTTATATAATAAATTATATGATTTAGCTTTATCATGTGGTATAGTTTATTTCACAAGTTATTTTTTCTGGATAGATCCAGATAATTCTTATAGGCGATATCTTGACCTTGTTATGGTACAAATTGGTATTTATTATCATGTAATACGTGCAATAGAAAGTGATCATATGATCCCATATTATATTCTTGTGGTTTTATCAAGCTATTGTGGAATACAATCCTTCTATAATTTCAAAGTAAAAAAATATAACACCTCCACTTTATATCATATGTTAATGCATGTCGGTACAAATGGAGCTTTACATGTTTTATATACCAGTAATATGAAACCTTTTATGGAAACACAAGTAATCAATATGTATACACTATTACTAATAATGATATTAGCAAGCGTACAATTTTATTCATTAATTTACTATGTTGATGTATGCTAATGTTTGATATCATGAATTATTTTATCACATAATATTTGTGGATTATTATAAATAATATGATGATTTCCACATAGCCGTTTAACGAGTACTATATTATCTAACTGATCAAATATTAATTTTGAGATAACAGCATAATCATCATCTATCGATGAATAAATAATAATATTATTACGTTTCCAATCTTTTTTACAAGCATATGATTTATTCAAAGCCTGTAATAATAATACTGGATTTTGTTTATAAATACATTCGATTAAGCATTTTCTAAGATGATTTGCATTCAAACTTAATACATATAAAATATTATCAAATGGCTCACATCGATATCTCCCATAAAATAAATAATATACATATGCTAAAAAATAACGAACTATATAAAAATGGTTTATCTTATTATATAATAATCGAATCAAAGGATATGCATTGAAATAATTCAAATAATCTACATTGACAAACCGAGTACTGGAAGGTAATGAATGTTTAAGATTAAATTGTGTTAAGGAGGCATGATGGGTAATATGAAAATACAAAGAAGCAGGGTTCAGTAAAAATAGCCGTTGAATAACTTGCTGAGCTCTAAGCTGTTTGAAGGCTTCAATACATATAGTACAGCTGGTTGAAAATCCCATCAAATAAATAGGGGTTTGGCATTTATTATGAACCGCCATAATATGTTTTTTCAAATATAAAACATGCTGCTGAAAATTATTCAATTCATAATCTAAACTAATATAATGTAAATGTATATTTGCTAAGGTAAGTACATGTTTAAATTGAGTACAATAAGATTCTGTACAACCAAACCCACCAATTAATAATATATTATACATAATAGGTTGAATAATATATTAATATAATACACAATATTTATATTCTATTGAAAAGTGTAAACAAATAAATATTATAAACAAATAAATATTATAAAAATCAATAATTAATAATGGAGAAAAAAGTTAAATGAATCATCTCGAAAATCTGGTCTATTTGGTTCATTTGTTGAATGTGTTGTTTCAACTCTCCCATCTGGATATTTGATAGTCGTAGTAGTTTTAGAAATAGTTTTACCATTTATGGTAGTCGTAGATGTAGAATAAGTTCTTGAATATGAAGGTATATTACCGGTTCTCCTATTAGATGACTGAATATCATCTTCATTGAAATTAAACGAATAAATAGGAGAATTAAAGATATTAGAAAACAATTGCTCAGCAGAATCAAAATCAAATACTAATCCTCCATCTAAATCTCCATTTGATCGTAGATCATATTGTCGCCGTTTATTATTATCAGATAATACAGAATAGGCTTCGGCTATTTTTTTAAACATTTCTTCGGATTCTTTACTATTATTATTTTTATCAGGATGCCATTTGATTGCTAATTTTCTATAAGCTTTTTTGATATCATCATTAGTAGCAGTTTTTGATATATTAAGTAGCTTATAATAATTAGAGTTATTCATGCTATATATGTATATAAATTTTTTAAACATATTTTTAATTATTTATTTCAACTATTTGTACATTATTATCATCATCATTATTATTATCAACATTATTAATATTATTATTATCATTCTGGACTTCCATATCCTCATTTTGAATTCTGAAATTCATATTATTACATAATGGACACCGAATTTCACGTGTAAACCACTGAATGATGCAATCTTTATGAAAAATATGTAAGCAGTTATTAAGTATAAAAATAGTATCTCCCTCTTCTATATTACAATAACAAATACTACATTCTTTATTAAAATATAATACAATATTCTCATTTACTATTTCTTTCATATATCCTAATTCATTCATAGTAGATTCAGTGATAGTATTTCTGGTTCTATTTCTATCTCTATCAATAAATCGATTAAAATCAATCGTTATAGTACTAACATCTACATCATCATTATAATATTTTTGTCGAACGAAATAAACACATAAAATAAATATATAAATAAATATAATCAATAATACACCTAATGAAATAATACCAGTGCGTTCTTCTTCTATTTTTATAGATTTGTTATAATCATCATCATACATAAAACGATCATCATCATCTATATATATATTATATCTTACATCATCTATTTCATTCATATATATACATGAAAATATAACTTTAAAACATAACTTTAAAATATGTATGTACAATGAATGATACACCAACACCACCACCACCACCACTACCACCACCACCACCAACACCAACCTCATCCCCAACCATAAAAACAGAAACAATTCAGTATATTTTAGAATATCGAGGACATGGATGTACATATAGACCCATCTCTCCTATCTCAACTCCTAAACCAAATGTAAATAATTAATCATAAATAATCATAAATTATAAATAATCATAAATTATTTATAATTTATTTATAATTTATAAAATTGAAATAAAATATGTACTCATATAAATAAACACATGAGTAACACAGATCTCTTATCCAGCCTTCAAATGTTTATGATAGACCATCATTTTGCAGATGATAAACAATGTCTTAATAAATTAAAAGAAGCATTTAGAACAAAAGAAAAAGATACAAGCCATATCGATAATAAATGTTTACTAAAATTACATGAATACCTCAAAATGTTAGATACCCAATTTGATAGACAAGTATCTAATTCTGTAATGATGTCCAGTATTCTAAAAAGCTAATATTTAACATCTTCAATAAATAAATTTTTATAGACTAAATATATAATGATAATCGAACAAACCTTACTCTATTTATTAATATGCATAATTATTATTTTTTTCAGTGCATTTAAACAATTCAAACCAACTTGTAAGCGTTTTATTTTTAATACATATGCCTATGTATCTTTTATGATTTTAAGTATCATTTTAATTCATAGTACTATATTAGAAAACGAACAACTATATCATTCTCTTCATCAACATGTCTTATTTTTTGTTATTTTTGTTATCTCATTATTTGTATTAGTTTATTTATTAAGTATTCCAGCAAGTAAAACTATCTCTAAACATATAACATTAATTATTTGGCTACTCTTATTCGGTTCAATTACTTTTCCAATAACAGAACGAGCATTAAGCTTAGATAAAGATGTATTAAATCAAATTATCACAATTTTCATAGTAATAGTCGTTTGTGCATCAGGAATCGTATTTTTGAAACCAGATATGGTATCGCGTTCTTGGGGCTTTCCATTAATGGTAGGATTATTATCTCTTATTTTATCTCAAATAATATTTATGTTATTTGGGTTCAATCGAGAAGCAAATAACATGATTAGTTTTTTCTCTGTGATACTTTTCACTTTATTTATTTCATATGATACAAAAACCGCATATGTTGCTTCAAATAAATGTGTAGAAGGTACAGCTAATTATATAAATTATTCTCTTTCCATATTCTTAGACTTTATTAATTTATTTAGTTCATTAGAACGATAAATATTTATGAATAATATTTATGAAAAATATTTATGAATAATATTTATGAATAATATTTATAAATTATTTTACTATATTAATGATAAATAATATAGTAAAATTTATTACATCAAAAAGAAAGATAGATTATTCACGAATTTATTTGATCAAATATTCTACCAGTACATATTTGATTTTAGGAAGCATACTTTGGTTATCTATATCCCCAAAAACATTCAATAAGTATGTTTTCAAATATATATTACCGTTGATCATAACAAGTATTTGTATTAGTATAACCGAAGGATATATTAGATACACATATAATAATGCGAATATCTGGTATATTTTATTTATGCTCTCACTGCATTTTATACCATATTACTACTGGTTTACATTAAATCAGTTTATAAGTATTCGACATATATACATACGAATACTATGTTTGAATATATTGATAGGGACAATAATTACATCCCTCTATTTCAGATACAACAAATGGCCATATTATGAAACACCATTAGAAATTTTGATAATAGGAACCATAATGAATATATTATTTTATTTTTTTAACAAATAATCAACACTAAACCACCATATACATTATACATTATATACATCATCTTCATCATCATCTTCATCTTCTTCTATATTAAAAGATTCTGGAGAATGAAAAATATTATCATTATCAACTGAAATATTATCTAAATGCATATCATCTACATCGCTAACTACATCATCTACATCTCTAACATTATCATCTTCCTCTCCATGTTGTTCATCTCCACTATTCATAATTAATTCATAATTATAATAAATATCAAAAGTAGGATTATTTGATTGTGTTTCTACACCTGTCTCATTATCCACAACTGGCTCATTATCTCTTTCCCGTACTCTTCCTGTGTCTTGTGGTGGTTGATTAGTAGGTACATTATCTGGTTGAAAAATATCCGATATAGTAATTCTTGTTGGAAATTTGAATCCAAGTTGAACTGACTCTCCACAAATCAATCGAACATGATGAATAATATCTAAAAAATTATTACCAATTCTATACCCCCATACATGATTATTATTATATTGACAACTATGATGGTACTTCAAATAATTAGAAAACGGATTATAATAAGGAATATTAGAGTGTAATTCCTCACAATATAATCCAGAACTATTTATACTTGAAATATCTGCTCCATAATTATATAATACATCTACCATGTTTTTATTATTCGTCCATAAACAAGCAGTCATTAGTGCATTAAATCCATTACCACAACAAGGATTGATAATATTTTCCATAAACTGATAATTAACTAATAATTTAGTAGCCATAAGCCCATGTAATCGTCTAAATGTTTTCAAATAGTTTTCAACACACTCCTCATCATTAAATATAATATTGAAATGTAAAGCAATTACAGATATAACAATATCAGATACTTTATATTGCATATTTCTTGTACCATGAGTACATTTTGCTTGAATAAATTTGGGAGTAAATATTTGTTTTTGTTTAAAATTAAAACTATGTCGAAACAATGATTTCACTAAATCTAATTCTATATAATTTGGCACTGTATTTTGTGATAACCTAATATTTCGAGTCTCTTTCAATCTGGAATTATCACACATCTTAATAAGTAAAGCTATACATTATTATAAGTATAGTTTTATATTGGTTTTTGTTTATTTATTATCTATAATCTATTCCTAACCACATTTCTAATACTAATAAAAACTATTACTAAACATACTTAAAGCCGTACTACCATATGTATATAAGATAAATATATACACCGGTATATATTTATTTGAATGCTCGCTCTATTAACTCAGATGGTTAGAGTGCTGGTCTTATGAGCTAGAAGTCATGGGTTCGAATCCCATATAGAGCATTTAATGTTCCTAACAGCAATCTTTTATATTCATTTTAAGAATTTATAGGAACATGTATCAAGCTTGGGTGCCCGAGTGGTCTAAGGGGGTGGACTTAAGATCCTCTGTTGTAAAAACGCGCAGGTTCGAACCCTGCCCCAAGCATCTTGCCCGCCTAGCTCAGTCGGTAGAGCGCCAGGCTCTTAACCTGGTGGTCGTGGGTTCAATCCCCACGGTGGGTGCTTATTAATCTTAACTTATATTAACTAACTAAACTAAATACACATTAAGGAAATTGGAAAGTAGCAGGTGTCAAATGACGTCTTGCTCTTTTTAGTGCAAGTTTTCTATCTTTTTTATCTTTACGAAGTTGCTGCTGCCGACGATGAGCACCATGCTTAGTCCCTCGTTTCGGCGATTGTCTTCTTTTATGGGTGCTTTTTTTTCTACCTCTTTTTGGTCCTCTTTTTGAAGATTTTCTCTTTTTAGGGCCAGCCCTACGTTTTCGTGATGATTTACTAACCACAGTTTTACTTAACATATCTGATAAATCATTCATAGAACGTGAACTTGGGGCAATCCCCATGTTTGCTCTACCAAACGTATTAAACATTTGGTTCCGTGCGTCTCTATCTGATTGTCTTTGTCTTGCTTGTGTTTGTGCTTGTCGATATTGTGTTCCTTGTTTAGTTTGTTTTCTTGTTCGCGTACTTCTTCTTCTGGGGCTTGACATTATATATTAACTAAATATAAAATATAAATATAAATATAAATATCAAAAGAGCCTGTGTACCCCGACCGGTAAGGGGCTCGATTCAAGACCGAGTGCGCAAGCGAAGAGGTTCGACTCCTCACATAGGCATATTCAGTAATAGATACAGCAACCCTTACCCAAATTTTGACTTATCTTCAAAGCGAGAAGAGTTCGATTCTCTTCCGTTCCACTAGTTGGTTCGGCTGGTGCTGGAAAATTAAATCTATTACGCATGAAATGATAGGTACAGCAAAGATTTTTAATCAAAAAACTATCATGTAAAATATAATTAGTAATTCCTATATCGTTCAATGGTCAGGATGCCGGCCTTTTCTGCTGGAGACGGGAGTTCGATTCTTCCTATAGGATTAGCAAATTAGCGCAGGGGAAGCGTGCTGGGCCCATAACCCAGAGGTCGTTGGATCGAAACCAACATTTGCTATATGGTCTGATAGCTTAATGTAAAGCAGTATTACCAAAAAAATAAAGTTGTATGTTCGAATCATACTCAGACCAAACCCACCCACAACCACACCTATCAAATATAAAAAGTTATCTACCAGCTATTTTTCTTTATTAATCATCTGGTTTTTACCCAGACTAAAAGAATAGATAACTGCATGGGGCTTCCATAGCTCATCTGGCAGAGCGTTCGGCTGTTAACCGAAAGGTAGTAGGTTCGAGCCCTACTGGGAGCGACTGTCAGGATAGTGTAGTGGTTATCACATCTGTTTTACACGCAGAAGGTCGTGGGTTCAATTCCCACTCTTGACATAGAAATTTAAATACTTTCTATTTCTGCCCTTGTGGCGTAATCGGATAGCGCGCTCGGCTTCTAACTGAGAGGTTGTGGGTTCAAGTCCCACCAGGGGTACTCTTGTTTAATTATACGTTTATTAAACATATAATTAAATACTAATCAACTAATTTTTTGGTATATTACATGACATTCCTTTTTCTACTTCTTTAAGAAGTAGACCAGCCACTATACGTGGTTTTGGATTATTTGTACTATGTGATGAATGCTGGACAAATGCTTCTTTTCCCATTACTCGTTGATCTAGTAATATTGATCTATCTTTTGAACCCATATAATCTTTTGCAACTACAACTGCTTGTTCTTGAGATTTACCATCTCTTAATATACGAGCACTTGCTTGAACCATATCATCATTATTATGAGTATCATAGGAAAGAGAAACTAAGGCTTCATTTACACCATCCTTTTGTGATCGTTTATTAAATGTATCAGCATTCATATCTCTAAGTTGTTCTTCTCTTTCAAGTAGTTTATCAAACTTAACTGGTATACCATCTTGATGCCAAAATCCTTCAGGTGCTAACATATCATTAAATTGTTTATAAAGATAAGAAACAGGCTTTATTTGATTATAAAAAGCATAAGCACAATATTCTTTTGAAGAATCATCTAACATTTTAACTTGTTTAAACGCATTAATTTTATCTTTTACTACTCCTTCCAATAATTTATGTAATGTTTTACTTTTTGGGAAACCAACTAATTCATCTTTTGGCTTAGCACTTTCTTCTACTGTTAATTTTTTACCATTACCAGTTTTAATTCTCATATATTGGTGATATCCTCTTCCATGATCTGTTAATAATGGTAAATTACGAGCTGCTTCAAAAAATTTATTTAAATTAGAATTTTTTTCACTTGTTAATGATACTGCCGCAAATACAGGTGGACCTTCTAATCCCTCTTTTGTAGTACAAATACCATCATCCCCACATTTACCAAATACAGGTACATTTTCAGAAGGTTTAACATTCATATGTGAAATCTTTTTTTCAAATTTAACTACATCAAACTTATTTTCATACTCTAATACAGACATCTGCTCTGAATCACTAATAATTGGAGTAGTATATGTAACTATAAAATACAAACAAAACATACATATTAATTTAATCAGTTCATTAGCATTAATACCTCCTTTTTGCAATACCCTTTTTCTTGTATTTCTTTTACCACCTTTTTTTTTCTTTTTTCTTTTATGAGACATTCTCTTACGAAGTTTATTAATATGCCTTGTACCTCGTGCAAATAATCCTCGTATCCCCGATCTATGTTTTTTTGTTTGTGGAGTTTTTTTATATTTCAACCCTTTATGGTGGGTTAACTTCTTAAATACCTCAATATGACTATCCCCAAATGGATTATGTGAAGTTTTATTTATTACTATATTAAATCCATTATGTCTTTCTTTAAAATGTAATGATCTTATCTTATATTTTTTTATATGATTACCCCTAATATTAATATGTTGTATACCATTATGATATAATAAATTCAATAGCAAATCCATATATATATATATAAGAGATAAATAGAAATTTATAGTTAAAAAAAATATATTACCCCCCATCCTATTTAAATACTTAATAGCTCCCATTCATTCTACCCTTTATAATTCGCCTTATTAGCTGTTGTATGGTAAACCATCCGCCCCTTAACATATACAGCATACCCATTGGTACCCTGATAATTTCTATTAAAGAAGTCTACAAAGCCGTCAGTATTTGTTCTCTGTGGGCCACAACACCGCAAGTTACCCACACTAACTGAAGTAACATGAAGTTTTAGCATATACTTTCCACTAACTTCAAATACTCCATCGACCTGTGAGCCGACAAATGTAAAATCACTATTACGCGTACCAATAATAGGCATACAAGAATTCGTCACCTTCTTACTAATAGGCAAGAAACGCGCTCCCTTGAAGTTTGTATACTCTTTGAATAGATCACCCTCAGCGAGCTTAGAATGAAAATCATTGTATGCACCCACCAATGCATGATAGTTATACGGGTTCTTCAAATAGGTAATAACCACACAGCAGTCCTTTATCTCAGGAATATAATATAAAATCCAAACATTATTGAACAAATCTGTACCCATAGTCACTTTATCACTCTTTGTAGAGAGAGAAAGAATCTCAAGCCCATCATACATTTTAATCATATCAAGTTCATCCGCCCAATGAGGTGCCTCCATCTTCAAATTTGCCAGAGAATATAATGTAGAAGAATCACTAATTTTTGCGACTGTCTCTGTATCTACTTCCAACCCACATTCCCCCGCTCGCCTATTAATTATATCGAAATCCTTATCAACCCAAACTTTCAGTAGGCCATCGTTCTTCATAGACTCAACAAATTCATAGCAATCAGAATAATCAGAAACATGCTGCAGAAATTCTGGTGGGATAGTATCAGGAAACTCCCAGCCAGTCTCATCAAGTAGCATATTATTATCCTTGAACCATTGATTTGTACTAATTAGTGTAGCAATGAATGTCAACGGACAAAACTCAGGCTTGGCACATGCCATCTCTTTTCTACTACTCGACTTTCCCCCTGAGGAAGACCCTCGAACAGCCCCTCGAACAGCCCCTCTACGCATCTCCCGTAATTTTCGTTCCTTTTCTTTTGTACGGACCTTTTCTGTTTCAGTTTCATAGCAGTCCATACAGAGCCAATAATTACACTGTATCTTTTCCTGTGGACACTGAAAACAACACTCCCAGACCTCTGCGAGTTCTCCCTTCTCCCAACGTTCCCCACAAATTCTCACCCCATCACGATGATCACAGCAGCCACCGTTATGGGAAAACTTCTTATGAAGTGGATGCCCCCAGTTACAAGTTGGCAACTTACCACCAGTATCAGCTGCCTCAAATATACTACCACTCGCCGCAGCAGAGTTGGTCTTGGTGTATGTGTTGGTGTTGGCGTTGGCACCAGTTGTCATGTTTTGCAAAGTATCCATGTTTAGCCTGATGTATTTATTAAAAAATAGATTTCAATTTTTTTATAAATAAAGGTATCAATATTAATCATAGATAATCATTCTAGTCTTCTCGTTTTTTTTCCTCCATTTCAATAACTTTTTTAATTAAATCAGTTAATGGTAATACATTTTTTTTCATCACTTTTACTACATCAGATAATTTATTTTTATTTTCATAACTTTTAGTTACTTCATAAGGACGTTTTGGTTGCAAAATTTTTTTTAAAGTCCTACCATGGTGATGGGTACCTATACCATGACGACAAAGGGCTCTATATTTAGTATGAATATCTTCTATCTTTTCAATATTTTTTAATAATTTTTTTCTATTTTCATATATTTCCTCTATAAAAGTTGGTCTAGGAGGTCCATGTCCTCCTGGATATGATATCATTTCATACTTAGCTAAATCTTCGAGAAATGATTCAATAATGTAATAAATATCATCTGGGCGTTTAGTTTTATATATTAAAAGTTTTTGCCATTGTCCTCCAATAGTACCAGTTTCCCACCCCACGATTTTACGTAAATATTCATTTTGTTCTTCAGGAGTTTCTTTTTTACTTAATTCATGAAAAAAAATATTACCTGCACGAGCTCTTCTTCTCCTCCTACTTTGTTTTTTACTTTGTTTTTTACTTTGTTTTTTACTTTGTTTTTTACTTTGTTTTTTACTTTGTTTTTTACTAAGCTTTCTTTTAGTTTTTCCCATATATATATTACTCAGAAATATAATATGCTAATCCCTTATTTTCTACATCATCATCACTACTATTATCTATCTCTAATCTCTCCACTATATTCATGACTTCTTGCCAATCTTCTACTAAATAATGCTTTCTATGAGATCTTTTCTTTTGCTTATTATATCTCTGAAAAAGTATGGTTATTACTTCTGGATTTTCAGTTTTTATCTGATTCAAAATATTCTCATTATCATCTATCATAACATCACAATTTAAATAATTCACAATAGAAGACTTATATGACTTATCACTTACATAATATTGCGCCCAAAATAAATCATAATCAACCAATCTGGTATAGTTATATTGCGCCATATTCTCCTTAGAGTATGAAATAATATATAAGCGGTTCTTCTTTGATAATAATTGTAATGAATCTAAACTATTTGGGACACTAAACAAATCACCATCTATCCCCTTCTTCCCAATCAATACACCTCTAATATCTACACCAATCTTCATTTTGAGAGATGTAGTTTCACACGTTTGAGATATAGATAATATTACTCAAACATAAAAAAATATATTCAATTATTAATTTATTACACTATACGACTATACGACTTTTATTTTTATTTTTCAATCGTAATATCAATCTTTGTATTTTTAAAAGTATGTGGTTCAAATTCTAAAATATTAGGTAATACTCCATGCTGCTCTTTGAATTTCTCCCATGCCTTAGGTACCCCATCCGGTGATTTATAATCATCATTAATATTGAATTTTACATAAATAGGAGATGAAAACAAAGGAATATTGATTTCAAACCCTCCTCCTGTTTTAGATAAACAACAATTTAAATATTTAGTTATATTAACTGAAAGCGCTTCAATTAAACACGATATACTACCTTTATACATATTATCAATAAATATATTATTAATTTTTGTATCACAAGCTAATTTCTCATTCTGTAAATAAGTAAGTAGATATAATTGTTTACCAGTAAATGTAAGAGCTAATTTTGATGGAAATTGCATATTCACACTCATAAATGTATCTTTTGATTGAAGAATAAGAGTGTTTTCATTTTCAATAATGATAGAGACCGTTTCTTTAAGGAGAGTTTGCATGATGTGATAAATAAACCAAACAGCCAAATATATTATTCAATTATTATTTTTAATCGAATAATATAATATGAGTAATAGTCAATCTATAAGTACTATAATAATAGTAATCATAATTGTTTATTTATTATTAATTTTAAGCAGTAGTACATTTATTACAAAATTATTACAAATAAAAGAGACATTTAAAGGCTGTACTCCCAAAAAATATTATACGACTACCTTTCCATGGAATTATCCAGGATACAAACAATATAATAATTGCTATTCATATGCATTGAATGAGCCAGATATAACTTTACGCCATAAACGATATCCGGGTTCAAGCAGTCATTCTGATAGAGATTTTAATATATATACATGTAATTACTTTGAACATTTATTAAAAAAAGATTATCCAACGATCAAAAAAACAAATAATTTTCACAGATGCCCATGCGATAAAAAGTATAATATGATGGCAATGGTAGTTGCCGATGGAAATACACCATATAATGCAGATGAAGATGATGATTTTCATTTTTATCGGTTAGATAATAATAATAAATGGAGCCATAAGCAAGGTAGTAAAAAAATATCATATACCGATGCAAAAAATAACCAAATTAGTGATCCAAAAATAGCAAACCATTATTATAAAAAATATAACAGAGGTAGTAAAAATTATAATAAATTTTGTGGTTATTATTGTCTATAAATCATTAATCGTTGATCCGCACCACCGGTGTTCTCCGTCTGGGTTGGTCAGATGTTTTCATGTGTCTTATACTTCTGCTCCTTCCCCTCATGATGTTGTCTAGTTGTACCTTGGACTCATCCTCCTTCTTGGCCTCGATCGCACCTTTTTCTCGCTCATCAAACTTTTCAGTAATTTTCTCCAATCCCCCTAAAATAGGATTTACATAACTATTAAATTTTTTAACTTTTATAGTTCTCTTTTTTCTTAAGTCATCTAATTGTTTATTTATCTCTCTTTGTGTATCTATTTCTGTCTTACCTGCAGCAGTCGCGCTTTTATATAATGCTAATGTATTATGTAATTCAGCAATATCAGAGTTTATTTTTAAAATTTCTTTTTGTAATATAATAATATGATTATTATTGATAAAAGAGATATTTAAATCATTTAAATCTTGAATTGATTTATCAATATTTTCAATATCTTTATTTTTGTATTCTACAAAAAATACTATATTTTTTGCATCATGTAAAATATGTTTATTAATATGTTCAAATACATTTTCATTATCTTTTATATCATTTATATCCAAATTATTAATTTTAAAAATTTTTATATATTCTTTTTTATTATAAAGATAAATACTATCACTACTCATACTTTCAAGCATATTATTTGTGTTAAATATAGTTTTTTCAATAAATAAATAATTTTTACTACGATTATTACCATTACTATCTCTATCTTTATCATCATCATCATCATCATCAAGCTCCTCTTCCTCTAATATTTCAGAAATAGGTAAATCATCTATACTAATTAATTTATATGGACTAAATGTATTAGATTTAAGTTTTTTTTTAAGATATCTATACTCTTTGTTGGTCAATCCAGATACATATACTATAGGATTATCGTCATACTCAAAATATAAATAAAAAGATCTATTATTGATATCAAACGTAACAGGCTGAGACGCCTCCCCACCATTCATATCACTATCATTTGATTCATTGTATATATCTAAAATATTTTTTACTATTTCTTTGATCTTTGTTTGAAAAACATTTCTTTCTTTGTATTCCGAAGATGTTAATTCAGAAAATTTTAATTCAAGAGTTTTAGACTGTATTTTATCTTTATTATCAGTTAGTGTGTCATCAGATCTCTTCTGGTTTTCTTCTTTGATTTTTTTTAGTTGTTCATTCCATTGTTTTTTATCATTTATATTTTTTTTGTTTTCCAGGATTTTGATTTTGGAGCTCTTTTCGTCTAACTCTTTTCGAAGCAATATCCCAGTTTCCAGATAATCTTTTTCTTTTTCAAGAGCATCTTTTTTAGCGATGGTTTCAGGTTTTTCAGAGTCTTCAGAGTCTTCAGGGATCTCACTTAGTTTATTTTTAATTGCCTCGAGGCGGGTGGTCAAGCTATCATGAGTAGGTAATTCTTCATTCGGTAAGTTAGATTGGGATTTATTCTGTAATTTTGTTTGGGAGGCTGTTATTTCATTCAATTTTGTTTGCTGTTCTGTTAACTGTTGTTTAATTTTTTCTTTTTCTAATTTTTCATTATTCAGTTTTTCTTGAAGATCAGACGCCACTTGTTCGATTTTAGCCATCCGCTCTTTGTGTTCCGCATCCTGCTTTTTTTCCTTCTCCTCCCTCGCCTTTTTCAGCCTCTCCTCCTCCTCCAGCCTCTCCTTTTCCTGCTTCTCCCTTTCCAGCCTCTCCTTTTCCTGCTTCTCCCTTTCCAGCCTCTCCTTTTCCTCAGCCGCCTTTCGCTTCTCCCTTTCCAGCCTCTCCTTTTCCTCAGCCGCCTTTCGCTCCTCCTCCTCCAGCCTCTCCTTTTCCTTCCTCGCCTTCTCCTCCGAATCCTTATCCAAGGTGTTCTTTAATGTAGTAATAGCAGCAACAGCAGCAGCTGTTTTTGCTACTGCTTCTTTTTCAGAACCCCCCTTTATTACCTTTCCTCCCATTTGATAATTTTTATAGTAACTTCCTTTATCTATATTTTTTATTTGATGTTTTAATTTTTTTCCTTTTCTTAATAATTTAGCTATAGTTTCATCTTTTTTTTTGATAAAATCATTATACTTAGTATTTTGAATCGTTTTATCTCCAATTTCAAAGATCTTATCTTCATCTTGTAATTTTTTTATAGTTATTTTAACTGAAAAACAATAATCAACAATAATTTGCTCATCTATACTTTTAAAAATAAAATCTTTAGAAAAATTATTAGATTTAATATATGGTTTGATTTTATTTTTAAATTTCAATTTGAAATCACTGGCTTTATCATTTATGATTAAAGGCTCTTTTAATATAATACATGAGCTATATTTACTATTAATATTGTCTAATGTATTTGTTATCAATATTTGATTCAATATATATGAAAGTAAATTAATATTATCATTATTAATTGTTAGTTTTTGATTATCAGATAATACAATATCAAAAGAATTATTATTTTGATATATAAAACTTCTAATATTATATGTTTGATTATCCATGATTGACATAGGTAAAAGAGAACCAGAACTACATTTTGAAAAAGCTTTATCTGTTTGTTTATTCTTTTTAATTTGTTTAGTTTTTTTTTTTTTAATGACTTCATCATCCGCATCACTATCACTTTCCTCACTTACTTCAGAATCCTCATCCATATCATCAAACAAATTAGTATTTAATGAATGACTTATTTCATCACACTCTGCAGAAAAACAGGGATATAATTTCAAACCAAGTTTTTTACTACTTACTTTTAGAGTAGCATTAGATGTAGGTATTGTTGTTTTATTTGTCAAAAGGTGTTGGTTATGTTTATATATATGTATCGCTGCTGCAGCAATACTAATAATTGTACTTTCTTTGAATAACAGTTCAATAAATGTATTATAAAAAAGATAAAAGATAGAAGGTAAATATAGTGATGATTTATATAATACATTATTTTTGATCGGACAAAATATATCATTCAAAAATAAACAAAATCCAATAACCCAACCATCTGATTTATCAAAATATAAATAAATATCATTATTACCTAATTGTTTCCATACATACATATTATTATATTCTATAAATTCATGAATGTCATCTTTTTTTGTCAATAAATTAAAATAACAAGTTTTACTTTGATAAATAGCTTTGATAAATCTAATATCTGATAAATATCGTTTATAGTGATTATTCTGTAAATATTTATGTTTTATTATTAAGGTTTTACCACCATAATAAATAAAATCATATGGTTTTTTTAAATTATACAAATCATAAATAATAAAATTATCAGGAAAATTCTTATTTTGATCATCCTCTAATTTTACGAATGATATATCTTGTTTATTAAGTTTTCCAGAAATTTCAGTACAATTTACAGTATCTGGTAACAAACTATTTAAATGTTTAAAAGTATAGGATTTATTATCACCAAAACTAAGGCCATACATAACTACACCAGCAAATTTAACAGTTAATTCTAATTTATCAATAATAATAATACCAGCATTTTCAATACTTTTTTTAGTATCGATTCCTCCCCCTTCCTTTGTATGAATTTGTTTAAGAATTTTCTTTTCTTTTTTTGCAGCATAATAAAACCCTGTTAATTTAAATTGTATTTGTAAAATATCATCTACTGTCTTGTCATTATTATCATTTATTTCATCATAAAATTGTTCTATTATATTATTATTATTAGTAAAATCAATATAATATAACTGCCCCTTTTTTGTATATTGTAAGTCGCTCATAATATATATTAAATATAATTAAATATATATTTAAATTAAATCAAAATTTACTTCATTTTTTTCCGTATCAAATATTTTACAACCTGTGTTTTCACAGCTATTATGTGTATGTATAGCAGAATAGTGTCTACCGGGTTCCACACCATAAGGTATTCTAATAATGATATCCTCACCTCTTAAATCTTTGATTGTAATCAAATCTCCAGGTTTTTTATCAGGTGGAATATAAATATCAATTAATCCAGTATGAGTATCTATAGGATTGAAATTATCATCATGATTAATTTTGATATTACCAAGTGAAAATAATTTATTTAATTTAGTAGGATCATCAACATACCGATGATAATTACAAGCATTATCATCATGTAATAACGATACTGTACTATTCAAACTTAATAAATTCAGATTTATCAAATCATCAGAGCCATTTTTTCCATAAATAGATAATGGAGTCTTAGGATGAATAAGATTTTCTATAACATATAAATTATTATTTTTTTTTTGCATACTTTGATGTTGTTTACTGTTTTCTTCTATCCCATATTTTGGTTTCGTTTTATCTATATCGAATGCTTCAAAAAAATAAAGAGCATTTGGATTATCTTTCATTTTATCTTCAATTAAAGTATAGGTACTGGATGGCCAATAAGGATCACTACCAGCTGTATCAATTAATCCACACCCACATTTAAAGCCATGCTTACTATTATTCAAAGCATTATTCACACTATCTATAAAACTATTAAGATTTTTATTAGAAGAATCTTTCGATGGAGCTTTATCTCCTGAAGCCCCCGGAGCGGTATCTGGTTTTTTTAAAAAATCTGGCCCTAAATGTTCAGTAATAATATCAGCAATAGATTTAATCAATACCATTTTATCAGGTAAATTACTAGAATGTGGTAAAAATCTGGATTTAAAAAGTGTAGATATATGACTATATTTTTGATTCATAAAGTTAAAAGGTTTAATTGGTCTTACACGAACATAATTAGGTTTACAATTATTTGAGGTTTTACCAGTATGTTTCATAGATTTAATAAATGGAATATCTTGTATATTGATGGTTACTGCAGATTTATCAAAATTATAAATAATAGGATGAGAAAAAGAATGAAAAATAGTTTCATTTACATCTAACGATTCTTCTCTATTATTATCAAATGCATCATTAACAGGAATAATAATATTATCCAAACTAAGATTATAATGTTGAAATTGAATATGTTTAAATAATAAATCAATTGAATTAAAAATAATAGTTAAAAACTTTGTAAGATTTCTACCAAAAATATAATTACTTACTAAATCTTGTTTTGAATATGATAAATTTTTATATTTATCTGGGCTGGTAATATAAAATTCAAAAAACTGTTTAGCACTTACAAATCTTGAAAATTTCATTTTAGGCTCAAGCTCATTATAATTTGTAATAATTCTTTTATTGTCTGGTAAAATAATAAATTTAGAAAATGATTTATCAGTAGATAAACATTTCCAAGTAGTAAAATGTGCATAATTACTTTCATCTAATTTATCAGTTTCTTTTACTCGTAAAATTTCATGCTTAATAATAGTTTGTACAAATAAATTATTTATACATGAATTTAGACCTATAGACTTATATTTTATTGACATTTTTTCATCAATTGTAGTATCATCCTTACATTTATTTTCTTTATTATTATTAGATGGATCTTCAGGATCTCCACTTCCATTAACACATTTATCTTTATTTGAAAGTGCTTCATCTTTTGATGATTTATCAGTATTTGGCCCTCCCCTCTCAGCATATTGTTTAATTGATTCTGCTGAAATTCCACATTTTAGATTTTTACAAGTATATATATTTCTGGAATTCAAAAAAGATGTATATTTTGAAAATTTATATGATTGATTCCATATTTTAGTACCTTCACTATACACTGGCTCTACACTATGCTTACTATCTTTACAATAATATGGAATACTTTGTTTTACTAATTTTACTATAAAGTTTTTGAATATATTATTAATTCTGGCATTTGCTTTACTTAATACTAATCGATTTAATAAGCTACCCCCTTTTAGATTGTTTGTTCTTGTATTTTTTTTTCTAATAGAATAATTGTATTTATTTGATTTATTATATTTAAAAGTTTTGTTTAATCTATACTTATTTTTCATATATATATAAAAAGTATATTAAATATAATAAATTATACTTAACAGGAGAAATGGTTAAAAATAAAGGTGGAAATAAACAAAAAAAATTAGGAAGAAAACACTTGACTGTACAACAAGATATCAAAACCAGATTTTCTATCTGTAAGGAAGAAGTTTATGCTTGTTGCACTAAGGTAATAGGACAAGGGTTTTTTGAAGTATTATGTATTGATAATGTAAAGCGATTATGTATTGCCAGAAAAAAATTCAAAGGGCGATCAAAAAGAGATAATTTAATTTCTATTGGTACTAAATTACTAATTGGGCTTAGATCATATGAAACAAAAAAAAAAGACAAATTAGAAAAATGTGATTTATTGGAAGTATATAAAGAATATAATTATAATAAAATAATTCAACATGAAACAAAATATGACTGGACTATATTTAATGATGTAGAACTAATAGATAAACACAATACAACAAATGATAGTAATATTGTATTTACAAATGATGAACCAGAAACTACAATACCCCCAATAAATAAAACAGAATCCCTATCAATCAATTCTACAAATATACAGAATGAAGAAGTAGATGATGAAGAAGAGATAGATATTGATGATATCTAATATTCCGTTAAACTATTTCTTAATACTCGATCTAATACTATATCATCATAATTTACAATTCTATTTGAATGTCGTATATTTATACTTGGTAATCTGATATAATTCGTGTGGCGTCTTGTAGTAGAAGTAGAAATATTATTATTGTTATTATTGTCTTGTTCAACTTCTTTTTTTATAGAGTCTAATTTATATTTACACATTGGACAATGTGCATGTTCGTTTTCTAACCATTGTAAAATAGCATCTTTCGAAAATATATGATTACATGGTAATTGTATAAGTATTTCATTTTCTTCAAATTTATTTAATGTAATAGAACAAGTATCTACATTACAAGTAGAGTTATATTTTATTTGTTTAAGTTGTCTTTTACCAGCATCAGATATTACATATTTATATTTTTTTTGTTCTCGTAATGATCTGTCTTCCACATAATTATTTATTACATTCTCTACTATTTCTTGCAAAAAATATGGTCGGCTCATATATGTTTATTAAACTATATTTTATCTTTATTTATATTTATATTTATCTATCTATCTTATCTAATACTTAATTCATTAAAAATATTATATCGATCATTTTCTAATGTCGAAATTAACTGATTATAAGGTGTAATAGTTCGTAAGCCTTCAATACCTTCTTCACAAAATACATTCAATAGCTTATCATCAAACCCAGATAACATAACAGCACCTTTCTGCTCAGTTAAACATGGAAATCCACCAGTTTTACGTAGATTGAAGAAAGCAATAAGTGGAGGCTTCCATGGTACACCCCCACACTGCATTCCTGCATTATAATAGTCTTTCTCAATCTTATCCCACATACTATCAGTTAAAGATTCATTTCCATATTCATCAATCTGCATATCACTTAAAATGAGTAGCGTAAGATTACTAACCTCCTCAGCAGTTAAATTCTTTACAATACAAGCATCTAAAATCTTTCTAAGAGCCGCACTGAAATTGGTATTATATCCAGCACCAGGTGAATTAGTAATACGCCTCACATTCTCAATCAAATTATCATCTTCACTTAACTCGATCCAGCTTGGTGTTTGTGAAAAGGTTAAAGCATATTTACCTAACTTCGATCGTTCAGCACATCGAATACCAAGCCCAATTGCTACACTATATGGCACAACATTATCATCTAACATAGAACCAGATAAATCAATCATTGGAATAATATTACTCAATTGCTTAATATCTAATCCCTTGGATTTCCACTGCATTTCTAAAGATAAAATCTCTTCCTCACTAAAAAAGTTATTCATACTACTTTGAGTATAGCAAGAATACATATTATAAAAAGGAGTTTCCTTATCTTTATCCTTAAAAATAGAAATCTCCATTGCCTTCTTAATCATCGCCTCTAATCCTACATTACTACCCTTAATATGTTGATTTGTCTCGATCTTATTATGCAACCATGTAATATAATTATTAGCACACTCAATTCTATCCACACATTCAGACCGCTGATTACCTTCACGTGTAACATTACTAATAGCCTTTTGCTGCTTGAATAAAGTAATACTGGTTACATTATCAAAATTGATACCAGAATAATTATTTTCACATTGCTTGATCTGTGTCGTATCTAAATGTCTATTTAATTTAGCAAGTAGCTTTCTATACATAGTATATGCCTTTCGAGTTGCCAATTGTTGTTGTGCATCGGAAACCGCATATTCGAATAAATAATGATAATAGTCTTTTGCTAATACCTTAAACATTTCTTTGAATTGGCTCTTTTGCCGAGGAGCCCATTTTGCTGCTAATGAAATCGTTTTTCCTTCTTCATATTGGGTATCATCATGACTAATCTGAATATTAATAAACTTAATAATATATGTCTTAATCTCATTACTTAACTGGTAATTCGACCATAGATATTTCAAATCTTTCCAAGAACCATATGGATGTGTATTCTTTTTACTACATAAATTATGTACAAAACTATATAACATAATCTTAATGTCTTCTTTGATAAACAGATTATGTTGCTCACTATTTGCAAACTGATCTAATACTTCAATATACGACCAACTTAATGAATATTCTCCCTTTCCTTCTTTAATATCACGTGTCTGTAAAATAAATTTTAATACTAAATAATAGTAATATTTATTTGCTCGAATATCAGTAAAAATAAGCGTTAATAACTGTTTTAATTGCTTTTTCAAATCTTCTTTATCATCTGTCCTAACAGACTGAAAATAAAGCTGTACAAGTAGTTCTTGAATATCTTTATGATTCCATTTATATTGTGCTTGGCCATTTTCTCCAAGATCCATATCCGTTGAACATAATGCAGATACTACTTTTGCCATTGTTATTTATAATACGATAAATAGTCTTTATATTTATTTAATTAATAGTTTTTTTAGTTTTAGTAGCTCCAGATGTAAATAGTTTTTTTGTAGAAATAAGTGGAATTGTTTTTGTATCTTTCTTAAAATATAAAAAGAAAAGTGAATTTAAATCCATAAAAACCTTTGATGTTTTTTCAAATGTAATATCATCAATCTTCGTTTGTTTGTCTAAAAAAGAAGAAATATCTTCTCCATTTACAATATTTTGTGCCTCATTATTTACATTATGTTTAAATATAGTAATTAATTTGAATTTATCATTACTAAGTCGATCATTTAATTTGATTAGATATTTGATTTCTGCCTTAGTAAGTTTATTTTTAGTATTTAATTGTATTTCTGTTGTGGTAATTTTTTCTAAAGTAAGATCTGAACAAATATATAAACAATATAATTTAATTTTATCTACACTACTATGTACTTGATATTCCTCTATATTAATATCTTCTTTTGATGTCTCCATTTACTATTAAATATTATTAATTTATAATTAATTAAACTCATAAAAAAAATATAAAATATTTAATGTATCATATTATAACTAATTATTCTGAATAATAGTCCTCATCTGAATGATCAGATTCACTGGTATCTGTACTACTATCATCACTTATATCCGATTCTTCCTGCTCTTGTCCTGGTTTATTATACTCCCAACTAAATAAGTAATCTTCATCCCATTTCTTTGACGCTAAGCGAATATAGTCTTCTTCTTCATATCTATTATAACGCATTTCCCAAGCATCAAACCATTTCATTTTCTCATGTGGAGAAAGAGTGAAAACACTTTCTCCGGGCAGAATGACAATAGTGGAACTCTCCATGATATTTATAATATTATGTTAAAAATAGATTTCAATTTTATTTTAATTATTAATAAAATTGATATAAAACGGTTACTATATTAGTATGTATATGATGGAGAATAACGCACAACAAGTTCTTAAAATTTATGTTGAAGATAAAGAGTTAAAAAATAAGTATATTGATCATATAGAAGAGCATAATCTTAACATCACCAAAGATAATTATAGCGATAGTGGATTTGATTTACTATCACCTGATACACAACAAATCAATAATAAAACATTATCTACTATGGTTGATTTCAAAGTAAAAACAGCAATGTATCTTAGAAATTATACTCCACCTGAATTAAATTATGTTCATGCAGTAGCATATAGTGGTGGATTAATGGGGTTATTTATTTTACTAAATCAAGCAATTTTAGGATTTTACTTTTCACTTTTAATTGGTGGTATTCTTATGCTAAATGAAAATAATCATCTATTAGATGTACCTGATGATTATTATGTAGAGAATCCACTACCATTTATGCTAATTCCTCGATCAAGTACAGGTAAAAAAACTCCTCTACGCCTATCTAATAGTGTAGGACTTATTGATAAAGGATATCGAGGAAACATCAAAGCATGTGTAGATAATGTACATAACGTTGTTGAGTATGAAGAAGTAGAGCCAGATCATCCTGAAAAAACACAGGAAGATTATTATACTATTGACCAATATACACGACTATTTCAATTAGTCTCTTTTACAGGAGAACCAATCAAAGTAGAATTAGTGAATAAGCTGGATGAGTTATCAGAAACAACACGTGGAGAGGGAGGGTTTGGTTCAACCGATACCAACTAACCTGATAAATCGGAGTAAATATACATTATAAATATAATACCATATAAAATCCATCAGCCGTATAATCATAGTCCGTCATAAATAACTGACGTTCAGTACAAATATCTTTGATAAAGTTATATTTAATCAAACATTTTATCAAATCATATAATCCATTTCTACCAGTTTTAATACTTTCTTGATTAAAATTTTTTTCATTAAGTTCTAATATATGAAACAATGGTTCATCCGGAACATACTCTAATTCAAAATAGTGTTTGATGCTATGATAATAAAAGCTATCAAAATAGTTATACTGTAATATTTTTTCATATTTTAAAATATTATAGCAAGTTTTTTCATCATGATATATTGTATCTTTGATAATACAATATATAGCACTAATCTCTTTATCTTCTGTTTCTTCTTTTGAAAATGAATGAATAAACCCAAATTTTCTATAATAATTCAATGTAGACAATAATGAATATAATTCTATCTTACAATATTGATTTTTACAATATCGAATAAACCATGTCATCAATAATGTACCACTTCGTTTCTTATAATGGCTACATATTGCATCAACCATAATACTATCTCTTTCCTCCTCTTCTATTGCCAGTACAAATCCTATCATTTTTAAACCATATGATTTTACCCGAGAATTATATTTAATATACCATAACACTACCATATGCGAAATATCTTCTTTCAATTTATCATAGTTAAAATACTGTTTAGGAAGATGATCTTTCGATAATATTTTACTGGAATTACGAATAAGACTGGATAAATAAAGCCATTGTGTCTTAGTCGTTTTACTTATTTGTTCTTTATTATGGTTGTATAAAAATGGGTTTTTATAACATTTTATAAAACGATCACACATTTTATTTTTGTATTTCAAGATAATATATATCAATTTTAATATGAATATAGATTCATTTTATAAACATATAACATTAAATATAAATAATAATAATATGGATAGAATAAAAAAATTACAACATTATTTCAATAAATGGAAAACAAATAATTATGTACTTGATAATATTAGTATTAGTAGTCAAGAAGATTCATCAAATAGTGAAGATACAAGTAATGATGGGTCAAGCATTGAAGAATGTGAAATCGGTTATTTTGAAAAACATGATAATTTGAAAGAATATACTGATATTTTGAAATATTATAAAAAATTAAATATTCATGCGATTGAAAAAGAGATGGAAACCTTTTATTTTGATGAAAATCATAAATATTCAGCCGCACTTGATATTTTAGCAAGCTATTTGAAAGGCCAAAAAATAATCTATATGGAATCAAAATATTATTGTAGCCAACGCCTTAATATGCTAATGCTACCTGCTATTTTTTTATCATCAATCGCTTCTGTTTTAAGCGAAGTGATACAATGTAAACAAGATTATAATTTTATATTAGCATCTTTATCTGCAAGTGTAGCCTTTATTTTAGCACTTATCAATTACTTAAAATTAGATGCAACAGCAGAAGCACATAATATTTCTTCTCACCAATATGATAAATTACAAACAAGCATAGAATTTACATCAGGAACAGTGCTTTTATTTAAAAACATAAAAACAGAAGATAATAAGAAGGATTTAATCAAAGATGTAGAATCTAAATTAGATGGAGTCTATAAAAAAATAGTAGAAATAAAAGAAACCAATCGATTTATTGTACCTCGCCAAATTAGATATCGATATCCAGTTATCTATAATACGAATGTATTTTCTATTATCAAAAAAATAGATGATCTTAAAAAAAAAAAATATAGTAGCCTTAAAAATATCAAAAATGAAATACGGTTTATTAATAGTATTCAAAAATTCAAACATTCACAAGGATTAGAAATGTCGCATGAATATAAACAGCGCGTGCATAATTTATTTAATCTCAAAAAAAACTATCTGAAAGAAATATTATTATTGAAATCAGCCTTCCATGTAATTGATCAAATGTTCCGACAAGAAATCAAAAATGCAGAAACAATCAAAAAAAGTTGCTGGCTTACCTATCTATATAAAATAATTTATGTAAGTAATAGTGACTATCAAAAAGAACAAACATCTACCTATAATCGATGCATAAATATGTTATGCTGTAAAAAGTATTTAATCAATCCAGAAGAATTAAATCAATTTATACAAGGGTTAACGGATCCTTTCCATGAAAAACATTCAAATAATCATAAAACGGTTATCGAAATAGATAGTTATACTGATTGGGTTTCTAAACATACTCCAAATATAACTCCAAATATAAATTTACTTACAAATTCAGATAATTATATAGTATAATAAAAATAATTGATTTTTTATTTTACTATTTTAGAAATAATTATCATGAGACAATCATCAAGCCACCAGTCAAGCCATCCGCCAAACATGCACCCTGAACTATCAAATCTATGTGGGCTTTGTACTAATATTGCAAAGCGCTCATTAGAATTTAAATTACCATATAATACTGGGCTTCCAGCTCATTGCCGATTTTGTAATAATTTATATCAAGAGTTATCCAACCGTCCAAAATTTTTCAAAAACAAAAAAAATTATGATATGTATACTACAATCGTCCCACTTTCTGTTGAAGCAAACGACTGGCAGAATAGTAGGCGTCGAGCACTTTGTGAGGATGAAGATATCATGCAAACTACAAATATCAATAAATATAGATTGAATTCTGTATATTCATACACCAATGATAATAATGATGAATTGTTTAAATTTGAAGTCATCGAACTATATACGGATACACATGCTTATGCAGAAACCAGGCCAGGATTTTGTGTAATAAGGTACATTGATGAAACATCTATACGATATCCGATAAATAACCAACCCGAGATTGATAATGAAAACAATGAAGACTATGATGGTGGCTATGATGATAATGGAGATTGGTATTGGTATGACTATACTGGCTGGTGGTATTCTGATATGACAAAATATAGTGGATTTTGGAAAGATACAAAAGAGACCCCTACACAAAAATGGGAGAGAGAACAGCAAGCCCGAATTGATAAAGAGCGATCGGAAGATAAAATCCGAGCAAAAACAACTATGAATAGCTTGAAAGAACTGAGATTTTGGTTTGACGATGACCTTTCAAGTAAATATTATAACCAAGCAGAGATGTTAGCAATGATTTTACGAGAAAGCCAAAAGTGGTCAACCATTAGATATGAAGATATAGACTGCAGCTATTTTATGTACCTATCTATCTATTATTTCAATATCGATGCTGGGCTCGCATTATTAAATGCGACAAAACACATAGAAGCCTTTATACAAAAAGAATTCAATGTGTATGTTTCAAACCCATACCCACTTGCTATTCATTTTGCTGTCTTAGCTAAATATCCAGAAGTATGGACACCAGAACTACATAAATATTTTGAGAGAGTAAATATACACACAAAGCCATTAGATACTTTACAACCAGGAACCATCATAGCTTGGGCATATAATAGCTTTTTGAATAAAAAATCAGTAAGCGATACAGGACATGTAGGAATGGTCTCCTCTATGGTATCTCAAAATAATAAGTTTTATATGACACATTCAATTCCTAAGGAAAAAGATATACAAAAAAAGAGAGGAGGGATTTGTACAACTATATTTTCAACCACTGGACGAACATTAGATCAGATTCGATCCTATAAAATAATTGGAGGAGGGTTCAAACTCAAAAACACAAAGTCCCCCAATCGATTTGATCAATGCAAACATACACTACTTCCTCCAAAGTCAAAAAAAATAGATAATACTATGTCTGTAAGTGAAAAGGGACGAACCATTATAAATGAACTACGATCAGGGCTACTCTAAACTCACTACACTAACTAAACTCACCAAGTAACGCATCTATATGTTGATTGTTTTTAAAACTATACCATTTTTTCTTTTGTGGATCCCATCGCGCCCCAAGTTTTTTAGCATAATTTTTCTTAACAAAAGGAACATTCAAATAAAGTCTATTTTTTTTATCTTCTTCTTTTTTAGCTTGGCGTTTCAGGGTAATTTTATTGAGCTTATCTTCAATCATTTCACCTCTAATAGATAAAACTGCTAACTTATCCGCTTCTCTATTTCCTAGAGAATGTATATCTTCTTTATCTGTATGTGCCTCAATATGCATAAATTCTATACCACGATCTTTATAAGATAGATATGCCTCTTTTAATAATTCTATATTAGGAATAGGTTTTTTGTTTTTATTCAGGCTATTCCAATCGTTTTTGAAACACTTTTCACCATATGACCCTACACATTTCAATACATACTCTGAATCAGTTACAATACATATTTTTTTGCCATTAGATACATCCTCTTTTATAATATAATATGCATTTATGACAGCAGTTAATTCAGCAACATTATTTGTTTGTTTTCCTACTATTTTTTTTGATATATTTCGTGGGTCTTTTTCTCCAAAATATATACCATATCCTGCCTTTGCATTCTTGTATCCATTCTTTGAACATGCTCCATCGGTGTAAACATAGTAGTCCATATTTAAATTAAATGATTTAATTTTAAATATAAATTAGATATATGAATCAATTTTGTTCAATTTGTCAAAATAATATCAAAAAAAACCAAATAAAAAGATTAGAATGTAATCATGCATTTTGTAAAGGTTGCTTGAACCAATGGAGAAATAATAATAATAATAGCTGTCCAAATTGTAGAAATATAATACAAAAACCACATTCTTATAATTTACGATCCAGACAACAAAGACCAAGAAGACAACGAAGGTCCAGGCGAAGAGCTCTACCTTTAACCGATTTATTTTTAAATGTTTATCTTGAAGTAAATGAGCAAAATAGACAAACCCGTAGTAATTCTCTATACCTTAGAAAATTATTGATTATACAAGAAATCAAAAGTAAATTAAAAGAACTAACTATTTTAAATAATAATAGACGCTCATATATACAAGAAAAAGTACAAATCATAAATCATATTGTTTTATTATTAAAACAAAATAATTGGATATATAATAATTATGAACATAATAAACAAATTATACAAAACAGATTTAAAGAAATCCGCAATCATGAATCAGACTATATCAAACAAAAAGTAGATGAATGGTATTATGAACTTTTTCAAATACAACTAACTGAATAACTATTATATTTATATTATATATAACATGCCTTCACCAAGAAGAACAAGAAGTCAAACTCGTAGTCAAACACAAAGGACAATAAATTCTTTGACACGTAAATTAAGAAATATGTCTCCTTCAAAAAAAAAGAAACTAACATCATTTATACGAAGCATAAAAACAAAAAGACATAAGAGTAAGAGTGTGACTAAACATTCTAAACCAAAACGTCAAACACGTTCTCACATATTAAGTCAATTGATTAAATTACCAACAAGAGCTGTTAATAAAATATTATCTGATGCAAAAGGAATGGAAGATCTCGAAAAAGAACTAATTCGAGAAGAAAAAACACTTAAAAGAAAACAAAAAAAACAAAAAAGTTTATTAAAATATACAGAAAAAGAAATAAGGAAATTAGAAACACGTGATATCTCTCCACATGTATTAAGAAATTTAACAGATGACAGAATACGTGAATTATTGCGTAGTGAAAAACGAGATAAGCATGAAATAACCGATGAACTACATGAGATTGAACATAGATTAAACCGAATAGACAGAGATTTATCTAAATTAAAAACAAAACGATAAATATATAATAATTATATAATTATTCATAGCCCGATAATAATCTTTGATATCCTCTCCCCTTAAATTTATAATAATAATGAAGCCATTTTCGACTAAATAAACTTAATACAGAAAGCGCATGTAAATAAATGAATTTATTTTTTGTATTTAATTTAGTAAGTTCTATATTACAAGTGTTTAATAGTATATATTTTACAACACCATAGTAGTGCCGCCCATTTTTAATAGTCGTATTCATTATCACCATGTTAATCGTTAATTCATAGTCTTTGTTTGTTAAATACTTAAAACCACTAAATGGATAGGTGGTTGAAACAAAAGAATATCGCTCCTGGATAGTAGGAATTGTTAACATAATAATTATTATAGTTTAATTATTATATTATTTAATGAACACACATAGAATAAAGTAGTCTATTAACAAAATAGACGACGAAAGCTTGCCATACAGCATTGATACCTCCTAATACTCTAAAATTTTTATCAGTAAATATTCCATGCAACATATGAATACATGCTATAACCAATCCAATAAATGAAAAGATTTCAAGTACATAAAACCATACACAAGTCTCTTTTCCCATTGCCCCAAATAGTGAATTAGCCGTTTCTTTCGTTTCTTGCTCAATATTTTGATGAAACATTTTATATTATTAAACTATATTTTTTTTTTATGATTTGATAGATTTTGTTTTAATACAAGCAATACAATTTGCTGCCAAACATTTAGTCCCACCATATACTGCATCTTCCATATTAATTTCTACCTTTCCAGATGCTGCATCTACAACTAAATCTATCATATTATCTATTAATCCTGATTCTATCATGGTATTACAATAAATTTTTTGTTCTTCACTTAATTCTGCATCTTTCACAATATCTTTTATCACACCAATAACCATGTTTTTTTTCTCAACTCCTTTCAGTGTTTTTTGTTTTTCAACAAACTCCATAGTAATATAAATAAAATTTGGTAATTTTTTTACATCATCTAATACAGATAAAATATTTAAAACCTTCTTTTTTATCTCTTCTATCATATAATATAATAGTTTGATAAAAAATAATAAAAAAATTATTAACCAAATGTACTTTCACTGGTATAATACATATAAAGAAACCCATCTTGATTCACATTTTGATTATATATATTACTAATTAGAAATGAAGTAGGGGGTATGGTGGTGTTTTCAGTAAACATGTATATCGCCTTTTCTGCGCGTAATTTTAATCGTTTTCTGATAATAAATAAAAATTGCCCCATAGTAATATTTCTTGGTACTAAAAATTTTTGCTTATCTAATTCAATATCTTCATAACATCGTGTGCTTTTTTGAACAATAATACCTACTTTATCAGGATATTTAGTTAAAATATGGGTAGATTCTTTTTTTCTTTTATCGAATGGTAGACTTTGAAAATCATTCGTTTTAGAAATAGCATTACAATAATTTTTTGCTGTACCAATGACACTATCCAAAGACATTATATATAAGATTATTAAAATAATCTTTAATAATTTTATACTGGAACATCTAAATGACTATCTTTTACTATCGAATATTGTTTAATAATTTCATCTAATTCTGTTTCTTTTTGTTGATTATTACATGGTTGTAAATATATACTAGCAGATTTATATCCAATCATAAATAAACAACCATAAATAATATACTCTATCATTCTAATAACATCATATATATTTTTATATTTAAATTATATATATAATGGGTAATAAATTTACACGTTCTAAATCTACATCAGATGATTCAATGCCTAATAGTGAAGAAGAATTAAAAATTAAACGTTTAAACCTAATACGTGCAAGAGATATTTTAAGAGGACGATATTCAAAACTAAAATCAACTGAAGATCTACTCAAACATTCCCCAAATAGTAAAGAAACCAGAAAAATGATATCAATAAAACTAAATAGTGTTTTAAATTTACTTGCTAAAAAAAAGAATGTATCATTATGTAAACGATATCAAAATCGAGTAAAAAACTTTGAAGATGCAGGGAAACCATTAAAAGCAGATAAACAATTAGCATTACTCTATAAGTGCCTTCAAACAAAATCATTAGAGAGTACGATTCCTAAGAATCTAAAAAAAACACATAATCACCCCCCTCATAAAAAACACCGACATAGAACACGACGGCATAAAACACAACGACATAAACATAAAAAACATAAAACACAACAACATAAACATAAAACACAACGACATAAGAAATCAAATACTAAATCCCTCCATTTACCAGAAAAGGTGGACGTGTTTTAATCTTGTTTGATTTTGAGTTTATTTAAATTATATATGTTTTTATCAATAGAAGATATATTATTAGAATCAAAACTAACATTAGAAAATAAGGTCATAACAAATTGCTTGAATATATCACTATTTTGTAATTGCTTATTATAGCCGACTAATTGTAAAAAGGTCATAGATAATCCAGTAATATCCCATCTCTTATAATTTTTTATAAGATGTAATAATACCTCATAATTCGTTAATGTACATAATGAATCTAAATATTTAATGCAATTATCCCAATATAAGGCTTTATATTTATCAGATAAATAATGAAAGGCTGAATTTTCATAGACAAATTGTTTAAATGATTCTTTTTCATATTCATATGTAAATTTATTATCTAATCCTTCATAACTATGAATTATATAATTGATAATATGAATATCAAAACACCAATAACAATTATATGGTGCGAACCGATAAAACTGTCCTACATCAATTAAATGGGTTTTTATTTTTTTTTTATGATTATACATAATATTTAGTATTTTTTTCATATTTAAACTAATGCCAAAATCAATAATGTATGGATTAAAGGTTTTATTAGACATCAATATATTATTTGGTCGTAAATCATAATGAACTATATTTACTGATTGTAATTTTTTTATTTGAAATAATAATTTTTTATACACAGAAATATAGATAAATATATTATTACCTATTTTCTCTTGATATTGTAAAAAAAAACTACTGATATCTGTACTATTCAAATACTCTAATTTCATTAATACAAATTTATTTTCTCGTTTTTTTTTATAAATATCACATTTATTAATATCTTTGTTATGATCTAATATAGATTTCTCTACATGACAAAACGATTGGACAGGTACAAAATATTTTTTATAATGTTTAATTTTTTTTATTTTAAATGACATAAGTAATTCATTTTTAGCAGAATCATCATAAACAGATAATTTAGATACATAATCACGGCTACGAAGTTTACCACTACAATACATACCTGGTTTAAATATACACCCATAGCCACCTTGTGCTAATAATTTACTCATATATACTATCGTTATTTTTAATTAAAATAAAACAACGATTTTTAAATGTTTTTTTAATCTTCATCATAGAGTCTTCTTTTTTAAGTTTATTTGATAGTAAAGCGAGTTCTTGTTCGATCAAATCTTTATATATATCTTGAAAATTAGTAAATATATCAGAGGGCTTTACATCTTGATGAAGCCTACTTTGTAGTTTTATAAATTCATCGGTTATAGTCAAAAACTCAGTAGAACAGCTTGTATATGGCCTACGTTTCTTCTTTTCTATTGGTTGCTTTTTCCTATAATAATATCGACAACTCTTATATAGTTTTTCATCTATATCTGCAGTATATCCTAACTTTTCAAGTCTTTCTCGTTCTTTATCAAACACGTCTTTTTTATCCGTTAAAAGATCATCCCATTTCTCTTTAAATTCTTTATTTGGTAAATCATCATATACTTTTCCAAATACAGAAATAATATCTATGATGCTGTCATCTAACTTGTATCGATATATTTTGCTGGTCATTTCAAAATCTTTTTTAGAATAGCATAATAATCAATTTTTTTTAAAATACATAGTTCTTACCCATAAAATAAAAAATACTAATATAAAATAATATCCAGCAACAATTAATGTAACATTAATCCGATTTTCATTTGTAATATCATAATGTAATAAATATAGCAAAAAATCGATAATATGTATATCATCTTTTTTATCATTTAATTTATATTCTAACATAGTTAAAATACATCCATCAAAGAATATATAGCCTATAAAAGAACAAATAGATAAAAATAAATAAAAAAAGGCGATGGGTAATGGTAAACATATAATAAATATCAAAGAATAAATAGGATAATGTAAATGTCCTGATTTAATTAAAAATGCTATAACATGATTAGGAATAGGTAATCGATCACATATATCATATAAATAATCACGAATTAGATTTCTACATTGTTTTGATAGCATGTTTATATTACTATATATTTTTGTATGTTATATCTAACTATTATGACAGATAGCCTTATTATTCATGGCATTATAAATGAAATGATTGATAAGGTTGAACAAACAAATAAGAATGATATACTACATAGAGTTATACGAAGAAGTGATGATCTAACTAAATCAATTTACATAAATAGATATTATTTTACTACTTTATTTATTTGTATTATCGTTTTTTACATGAAGCAAAAAACATCTTCACTATACAAAAACGTATATTTATTTACTAATTTAATCGGTAGTTATGTATGCATGATTATTTGGGGCTGGTATATTCATTTTATTAGCCATAATATAAGTTTTACAGAAATATATACTTATTTATTGGATAATACACATAATTGGATAGATAAAATGATTTTATTTATATTTAAATATACAATTGATTTCCATGATTTAGTACATCATAATACGTCTGTGAATAAATATTATGTTTTTTTAATCATAGAATGCATTCAAAATATAGTATCACAAGGTTTATGGTTCTTTTTATTCAATATTGATAAGGTAATAAATAAATATATTATATTATTATGGGTTTGCACATATGCAAGTGTGCATCTAATTAATTATAATATATCATACATCAAAAACTGCCATAAAGAACATCACATAAATTATAAAACAAATTATGGAATAGATTATATGGATATTATTATGGGCACAAAATACGATACAAAAGAGATAGAAAATATTAATCATTATTCTATCAATTTAATCGTCATCACAATTATTTTATATATATGGGGTTAATATATTAAAATCTTTCTTCTATATTTATTATATGAGTGATACTTCCAGATCTATTTATGATGCGAAATCAACTTTTAATTCTGAAAAATCACGACAAAAATTTAATAAACCAACTCAATCCTCTTTTACTCTATTTTATTCAACTCAAAAAAAAACATTATTAGAAAATAACACAACATTACCCATTCATAATGAAATGGATAGAATATTAAATACAAAATGTACTTATCCACAATGTTCTCGCAAAATCAAAAGTTTGTATAGTACATGTTGTACTGAACATAATTTTTATGTACCACCTCCTATTATATTATAAATGATTAATATAAATGAACTATAATAGCTTACCGTATGATATAGAAATTATAAATATTCTTCATGATCTACATATTTCATTTCATATAAAAGATAATAAACTATGGTTTGATACTAATTTTGAATACTTATCCACCTATAAACAACACATAGATATGGATGGGGCATTTAGCCTATTTAATCAATTAAATCATATCTTATTTTTTTTGAATACTAAACAAAAAAGTATTTCATATATAAGCATAGATGATATAATAATAATAGAAAATCAGTTTGTATTTATCAATAGTAAAAAAATATTTGATAAAATCAACAATACGGTTATTATAAATCGACCATATAATAAACAAGACATCACATTACCACCTATATTGAAACAAAATAATGTACTACCTGTATTAATTGATTTTGAAAAGGGTGTTTATTTTAGTATAGGAAAAATATTAGAGATAATTTTTAAAGAAAACAATTTAAATAATAAGACTCCATTAACTTGTATCATCGAAGATTGTTTGAATGGTAATTGTCAAAATATTTTAGTATAATAGTAATATATAATGTCGATTGCTGTTTTAAAAAGAAAAACAAATACAAAATATAAACAAGTTTCTGGAAATCAACGAACCAATCGATTTGTTGATAATAAAAATACCTGTGGAAAATGCGATCATTCATACATTGGAGATGGTAGTATTTTTAGTATAAATGGCCAGTATAGAACCACTACTCCTATACGCCAAGATTATAAAGTCTCAACAGGTGGTACTAAATACACCACTGTCTATGATAAAAATAATCGATATGTAGTTCCAGTTGGCCATGGTGGTACATATGGCAAATATACCAAATCTATCAGTTTTAATCTAAAACATACTTGTGCTGATAATTCGAATACGATCAAACCATCTACATTAGATAATAAATTAATCGTAGATAGGCATTCTACCCATAATAATAAATATAAAAAATATCCAAATAAACAACAAAATAAATGGATAGTCAGTAATGATACAAAAGATTATACGGATGGATATAATGCACGTATCAAAAATAAAGAAACACACTTATCCAAATATACAACTGATAGTAAAAGTAAAAAATATGTGAAAGAAGAGCAAGTGATTATGCATGGTTCATATAGTCGTGGATATACGGATGCGTATTTACAGCGGCATAAAGACCACCAAACCATTTTGAGTAAAAATGATAAATGTAAAAAAGACTGTGAATAATGAATGAATGCAAATATATATTTATTTATATATATATATATATATGCCAAGAAAACCAAAGACAAGAAAACAACCCAAAAAACAAAAAACACAGAAAGCGAATGAAGCAGAAGAAAGAAAAAAGATGAAACGATTAACACAATTAATGAAACGAGTAACAACTTGTGGAACAAAAAAATGTAAAGAATATATTGAAAAAGAGCAAATGATAAATAAAGAAATGTTCTTAGCTGTTGGGTGGAGTTATAAGAAAAAAAATGGAAAAGAAGTAATGAGCAGTTTTGATGCAAGTAAGCGAGATGAAACAAAAGTAAAAAAATATCAACGATTAAGTACAAAAAATAACAAAGATTTAAAAAAGTGTATGGAAGACTATTGTAAAAAAGAAAGAGATATATTAAATAAATTTATGAAAGCAAATTTTAAATAATAAATAAATTAATTGATATTTATATATGAATACTATTTCATATATACATATTATATGAACGATGGATAATCAAGAAGAGACACCTGAGGATGAGTCAACAAATACAAACAAAATATTATTATATTATCTATCAAAAAAAATAAATGATAAGAAAAGCACATATAACATAACAAAAAAACATGGTGTATCACGAAACCAAAAACAGGATGGTATAAAATTAGGTAAATTATTCAATCATGCAGTTATTACAAAAATATAATGATATTATATATGAAATTAATACATAAATATTATTTATTAACAGCAAAAACTAAAAAACATCCACTAATAAAAGAATTAACAAAACAGCAAGAATATTGTAGAAAATTACATAATCGAACAAAAAAAGATAACAAACAACGGATAGCTGGGTATTTGAATTCACCTTTTTCACAAATAAAACTATTAGTTATTAGTAGATATATAGTAAAAGGTAAATGGATCGATAAAGGCTCGGGACATCTTACATTAGAAACATATGAAAATAAACCATGCTATTTTATTTATGACTTATGTAGAGGAATAAGACCAGCTTATAAACATAACAAACATGATAGAATTAGTCCAATCCAATATGTACTACAAGAATGTGAATTTTTTGTTAAAAAACAAAATATAAAAGAAATATATCTTAAAATAAGTACTCAAAATGATGTAGCTAAATTATTACAGGTATATAACTCTTACAACTATATAAAATATAAAGAGGATAATGATTATATTATCTTAAAAAAAAAATATAAATAATTAGTATGAGATCTGCTATAATACTTATAGTAATTATTTGCATATTTAGTATTTTATATATAGCACAAAATATAGCTTTGAATAATGATTTAATATTTATAAGTGTACCAAGTTATCGTGATAGTTATTGTAAAAAAACCCTTAATACTATGTTCAAACATGCAAAATATCCACAAAATGTAAGAGTAGGAATATATGAACAAAATAGTGAAAATCAAGAGGAGCGGTGTGATATACATAATAAGTATAAAAACCAAATTAGATATTTAAAAAGTGATTATCGAGATGCAAAAGGACCATTATATGCAAGAGCTCGTATAAATCAGCATTTATATAACAATGAAAAATATGTATTGATGATAGATTCTCATAGTTATTTTTTACAGAACTGGGATGTAGAAATGATAAAACAATTAAACTATTTAAACAAACGAGTAAAAAAACCAATTTTGAGTTCATATCCAAATTCAGTAAAATTTGATGGAGATAAAATAGTAAAAGATAAAGTAACAAATAAAACAACCGCTTTATGTGAAATAACTAAAAGTAGGGGATATCCAACTGTTCAGAAAGCAATATTCAAAGATGAAGGATATTTTCATAAATCTAATCAAATTAGTGGAAATTTATTATTTACATATGGACAATTTTTTAGAGATATAGATTTAAAACCAGATTATCCATATATTTTTGGTGGAGAAGAAATATTTTTATCAGCTTTAGCATATACACATGGATGGGATGTATATTCATTTGCAAAAAATTATATTTATCATTATTATTATCATGATAATCCAAACTGGAATAAAGAAATAGTAGAAGTAAGTAATTCAATAAAACAAGAAAAACAACGCTCTCATTTAAAACTATTATCTATTTTGAAAACAGATAAAAATTATTATCCAATGGGAAATAAACGTAGTTTAAACGATTTTTGGAAAACAATTAAATTTGATTACACAAAACACACATTAGAAGATCAAGCACCCATAGATAAACAAAAAACTCGATGTGCAAATCTAAAAAAAATTAAATATCATACATTTTAGTATTTTAAGATTTATTTTTAAATCTTAATATATATTATATGGGTAGACATTCAAAAAAAAAAGTATTGAAATATTCAAAAAGTAAGAGAAAAAATACCAAAAAACATAGAGGTGGTATGGATTTAGATAAAATGCCTCCTAAATCGCCATCTTCACTTGGTCCATCCTCTTCACTTGGATCTCTTCGGTCTCCACTTGGTCCATCTTCACTTGGTCCATCTTCACTTGGTCCATCTTCACTTGGTCCATCTTCACTTGGTCCATCCTCTCCACTTGGTCCATCCTCTCCACTTGGTCCATCCTCTCCACTTGGTCCATCCTCTTCATCATTTAGTAGTTTAGGAAGTAGTAGTTTATCAAACAAAAAATCATCTATGTTAAATAGAAAAGAAGATGTAATAAAGAAAAGAATGGGTGATTTGAAAGTATTATTAGGACTAATGGATGATGATCAGTGGAACCGATTAACATATAGATTAGCTGTATTAACAAAGAATGAATCTATTTCATCCTTAGAAAAGCCTGATTTAGAACAAAAAGAGAAAAGCGAGCAAGCAGATACAACAAAGAAAGAATTAGATAAACTTATTAAAAATTTAAGTGATCCAACCTATAATATCACCCGTATGTCATTAGATGAAATAGAAGATTCATATAAAAAATACAAAGAATTATTAGATAAGAAAGATACAGGCGCAATATGGTGTTTAGTAGAAGATATGTTTGATAAACAGCGTGAATTATGTGATAAGGCACCAAAAACAACAGAGGAAAAAGATAGTGAAGATAAAGGTATGTTAGGAAATGTAGGTTCTGCATTAAACAGTGCAGCACAAAAAACGAGTAAAATGGCATCTGATACTGCGAAGACAGCATCTACAGCTATTACTGGGTTATTTAGTTCAAAAGATAAGAGCGGGTCTAAATCAGAGCCAACAACAGAATCTTCTCATCCATTAAAAGATAAAATAAGTGATAAATTATCAAAAACTAATATAGATTCATTAGACAATACAAAAGATAAAGATGGTAAACCAGTATTAGATGATTCTGGTAATCCAATAAAAACTACACATTTATCAAATTTAGGATTAGATCGAGACGATAAAGTCCATGATAAATCTCCATTAAAGTCTTTATCTGAAGATGCAACATCAACACACTTATCTACTAAATCTGACGAAGATGAACATTTAGCTGGCTTATTAGACAGCAGCCCACCAATGACTTCACCTACTATGAGTAAGTCTGATAAGTCTGATAAGTCTTTAGTAGGTGGAAGAAAAAAAAGACGAAAAAGGAGGGTACGAGTTCGCCTTTAATCAGTAGGATGATTATATCCTAATTGCTGTTTGAATTGTAAACAAATCCAACCACCAAATACTATCCACATATTTTCTATTGAAAAAGAGGCAGCATTCACTACCCATAATAGTCCTTTACAGGGTGGTGTTTGTGAAATAATAGGCGATAATAGTATTGTATATATATCTTGCCCTGCACAATGTGTAGAATATAAATAAGAAGAAAAACTATGTAAAAAAATCCATGTACCCCAGACTTTACTAATAGAAAATATAATCTTAGTAAAATCCATTACATTTATCATGCCACATATATATAAATATATACATTCATATTTATATATATTTTGTTAATATATTTCTCCAAATCTATCTTTTCTTATCATTTCTCTTAATTCCGCATCTCTATAAGTTTGCCCAGGTATATATGCTTGTGCTTCCCATTCTAAGTATTGGTAATAAATATAGTTACAAAATTCTGTTAATTGTTTAAACATATGAAACTATAATTTATTTTGATATTTTTAAATCAATTTAAAAAAAATTGATAGATTTATTTTGATTATGATAAAAAATAATCATGTCAGCCTCGACCTCCTCCACCACATCCACATCACCTGCCGAAATAACTACCATGTTTACTATGGGAAGTCTTGCGTTTGCAACATACCAAGATGTATATAATACTATTATGAATGAAAAATACAATTCTGATAAATTTGATAAACCAGAATCTACTATTTCTCGAAAACAAACAATGACTATGGCAAGAAAGATAGCATTCAATACATTGAAACATACATTTGATATTAATAAGTCATTTCGTGAAAATAAAGGTGATACTAAAAAACTTGAAAAAGATATAGAAAATATGTATTGGTCTATGTTTAGAGAGCAGTTCCCTACCCATGATGATTATATCGAATCAAGCATACATGACAAATATGTAGATACTCCCTATGATAAATATAGACAGCATAGTAGTTATCGTTCAAATATTAAGAAGGCCGAAGAGAAAGAAAATAAAGAGAGAGGTCAACAAAAGCGAATTCTACGTGAACAAAAATATAGAAATAACATTGGAGATGAAGAATTTAATAGAAGAATGCTGATTGATAAGAAAAAGAAGGCAGAAAAGGGAGGAACAGATAAGCAATATCTCGCCTATTTAGAATGGAAAAATACATTTGAGGGTAAACAATATAATGAGGGTTTTGGTTCACAATCAAACGGTATTGTTCATGTAGATAGTCAAACATTCTTACAAAAACTTAATGGAATACTAGCCAGTAATATAAAATCTTTAATGGTCCCCAAACAAGTCTTTTATGATATTCTCATAGAAATCTTAGAAAATCATAAAGAATATCGTATCAATATGTCTCTAAGAGAGGGCTCTACCGCAAATCAAATTCCTACACAGCATGTAATCTTTGAGCCACATTCTATTCGGGATATAGTAAGTGCACAAAGAAAAACAGTCATAGAAGGTACTGTCCTAAAATGGTATCGTAGCCATAAAGGTATGTATGTTTGTTTTGATAGTTATCCAGGAAGTTATCATCGTACATATCCTAAGCAATGGGAAAACTTTGAGAACTTTAAAGATCCAGAGACAGGAGAGTTTGTAGGAAATCCTAAAATTAAATCACTTGCTCATAAGTTTTATAAAGTTTGTGGAAAAGAGCTTGAAATGAGTCTATTTTATAATAAGTATAAATATACGATTATTTATCCTGGACATGATAATGTATATGATACCAAAGAAAAGCTACTTAAAATGATGACCGAGAATAATACAGAAAATAAAATCAAGAACCGCCTACAAGATAAGATCAAAAAGGAAAAAGAGGAACGAGCAAATAAATATAAGGCACGTGGAGCATGGCCAGGACCAAGTGATACACGGTTAAAATATCTTGAAAAGAAAGAAAAGGAGCGTCAAGAACAATTTAATAAGATAAGCGATTTATTTATGGAGGGAACCATCAATAAAGCTCAATTTGAAGAAATGATGAAAAAATATAATTTGTAAACTAATAATTATTTATAAAGTAAAAAAAAAATTAATATTTTTCTTAGTTAATTTACTCAATCTACGTTTACTTTTCTTAGTTAATTTACCACCTTTTTTTTTTGTAGCTATCCAATTTAACCCTTCTTCAATAAATAAATTTTCATCTATATCTATATTTACCCTATCTACTACATCCTTTAATGCGGATTCATATAATGTTTTACTTGTTTTACTACCATCTTGGTTAGTAATATTACCAAAATCAATTATAAAAATATTATCACCGTTTAGAAATAAATGATCTCCTGTATAACCAAGCCAGTCATCCCCTAATTTTAATTCACAATTATAAATTAATTCATATAATAGCTCATATAGTTTCTTCCATTTTGTATTATCAGATAAAAATTCATCTAACGGAAGAGGTTTTTTAAGATAATCCATAATATATCCATACGTGTTCCCTTGCCCAACAATCTGAATAGGGTTTTCTTTGGAGACGTGTGCACGAATAGTAGGTGCTACCTTTTTAGCGAGTTGTTGGATTTTTAGTTGGGCATCTAATACATCATATACTCTTGAAAATAATAATTTTAATATATATTTTTTATTAGTATGTAAATAAAGCATACCCTCTCCACCACTGTCCTTCCAAATATATTTTCCATTTAATTCTTCATTTAAATCTTTAACTTTAATAAAAGGAGGAAATCCACTGGGAGCAGTACCCAGCTCAATATTATCGTCACCAAAGGGCTCACCCGGCGGCGGCAATTTTCTTCTTCTTTTTTCACTTCGTTCAGGATGCTCCTTTCTTGATAAAGAGTGTTTTCTACTTCTTTGTGGAGAGTGTTTTCTACTTCCTTTTTTACTTCTTGATAGAGAGCGTTTTATTGTCTTTGGGTTTCTTGCCATATATATATATTAATAATTATTTAATAATTCAAAATAAATTTCTGTATAGTCTTTTGGAGATATATATAAATTAAATTGTATATTTTTTAAAAATTCTATTTCTAACATTTGTAATTTTTTCAATGATAAAATATCATTGTATAAGTATGAAAAATCTTTATTAATAATAGTCTCATCATCACAAAATTTAGAAGCAACTATATAGGCTAATAACACTATTAGTATCCAATTATTTTTTGTTATTTTATAATTCGTATTTTCATTTACAAATCGCAATATATAAATAAGGGCATGAATATTAACATCTATTGATAATTGACCTTTTACATTTAATAATTGTAAAAACGCTTGAATATCATATGTATTAAAGTTATATAACTTTTGTTCTTTTGGTAAAAAGAAATGGTCTTTTACTACAAACTTATTTGTTTGTATAACACTTATTTCAAGTAAACATTTAGATATTGCAGTTATTAATAAAGATAGATTTGGTGCACAAACACATCCATAATGTAATATAAATGTATTTGTTGAATTTGAACGTATAAGCATATATATACTAAAAACAAATACATTTAATACTTATTCACTTATAATTTTACCCGCCTTTTCTATTTGACTATCCGGTATTGCTATATTATATTCTTCAAATACTTTCTTTGCACGCTCTTTACTATCAACATGAAACATGCATTTATATAATTTTTCTTCTATGGGGGTAGCTTTTCGTAATTCAATTGTTTTTGTAAGTGTTTTTGTAGAAAATAATTTGGAACCAATATTTGAAAAAACATCCTTACTTATTCCAAGACGAGAAGCACTCATATATTTACTACTAAGAAAAAGTTTATATTTATATATTTAATATAATAAATATATAAATGGCATATGCCTTTGATAAAAAAAAAACAATTTTAGATAGTAATCAATATATACATAAATTAAAACAAAAAAAACAGAATTATAATCATTTATTAAATAATACCAAAATTAATAATAAAAAATTCAAACATAATCAAACAACTACGATCAATAATATTGTTTTTATAGAGAATATTCATTCTTTAGAAAAAAGCTATACAAATATAATAAATAATTATGATTCTTTATCAAATAAATTATCTATTAATGATAATGATTTGAATACGATTATTACTGATATACAGTCTATTAATTATAAAATTACATTAAATGAAGAGAAACTTAATATATATATTAAAAAATTAAATATCTCTAATAGATTAAATAATGAATATCAAGATGATATTTTAGAATTGGAAAACACTAATTATCATAACAAACAACAGCTATTATTATTAGAAAAATATTATACATCAGAAATAAACAAATTAAATTTAAATATCGAAAACTTGACTATTAATTATGAAGAAGCCTTAGAAAAAAACAAACAATTAGAATTAGAAAAATTAATTTTAAAAGAAAATAAGGAAAAACTTATTTTAGAAGATGAATTAACCAATAATGAATTAGAAGTTATGAAAAAAAAATTAGAAAAAGAAGAGACAAATAATGATAGCTTAGATAAAGAAATTGATTTTCATGAAGCAGAAATCATTAAATACAAACAAAAGTTAGATGAAAAAACAAAGCAAATAAATGTATATAATGATGAAAAAACACAAACCACTGAAAATATTCATATCTTACAACAAAAAATTCATACTATATCCGTTGATTTAGAAACAGCAGATAAATTAGTCATAGAACAAAAAAAAACAATAGAATTAAATAATTTACAATTACAAGAATCAGAAGAGAATCATAAAAAAATATTAGAACATTCACAAAATTTAGATATAGAATACAAGAAATCTATCAAAGAATTAAATAACCAATTACAAGAAGCTAAAACGATCGCTACTACATCTAAAAAAGAATTAGACTATTTATTACAAAATCATGAATTAGTGGAAGAAAAGTATTTAAAAAACATAGAAGAATTAAATCACTATAAGAAAAAGTATACAGAATTACATGATAATATAGAACTATTAAATAAAACAATCAAAGACTTGACAGATGAATTAGAAAAGAAAACAAAATTAAAAGAGCAATTAGATAATACTATTCAGCAATTTACCATAATAGAGATAGAAAAAACAGATATAGAAAAAAAACTAATAATAGAGATTGATAAAAACAAAGAATTGACAACAGAAATAGAGCAATTAAAAAAAAAAGAACTATTATTATTGAAATTAATAGAGAATAATGAAAAAGAGTTAGCTGATTTAAAACAGTCATACAATGCTATTATACATTCAAAAAACAATGAAACTACAAAATTAACAAATCAATTAGATGATACATTAAGCCAATTATCAAATTTACAAAAGTCATTTGATTTAAAAAATGATTTATATGAAACCACTAAACAAGAATATGCACATTTAAAAGATACATACAATGATACATTTAAAGATTACATAAAAAAAAACAAAGATTTATCAACTAAAATGGATGAAATCAATATAGAAAACATTAAATTAAAGATTTTGACGAATCAATTGAAACATATTAGTTATGTACATACACAAAATGAAACGGAGGCGACCAATGTAGAATTTATTACTAATATTTATAAAGAATTAAAAGAAATAGTAGAGAGATTTATTATCAAATTTGGTATAAATAGTTTAGTTGCGTTTAAAGAAGATTATTATCATTCAGATATTCACCAGTTTTTAGGTCTAATTTTTGATATAATTAATGAACTAACCAATAATGTCAAGATACATATTCAAGACCCAGAAGAGGTAGAAACAACTCCTGTTGCAGAAGAAGAAACGGATAATGAAAGTAAATTTACGGGTATATATTTTACATTTGGATCAAAATCCACCCGACCAATGTTTCGATTTCATTATGATGCACTAAAATTATTGAAACCAGAATGGCGATATTATTTACAAGCATATGGTATTCCAAAATGGCCAGAAAACAGCGAAAGTGATGAGGACAAAAACAAGATAAAACGGATGAAAGCAAGAATCTATCATCGTATAGTAAATATCAAAAATATGATCGGTACATTAGATGATGATCTACCCAAATTCTTTTATGAAATGGGTGATGAAGAATTTACAGATGAATCAGAAACACCGATAGGACATGGTATTAGAAAGGTAGATCATAATTTAAAACATGAATTTACTGATACTGAAGCTTCACCAAAATAAGATATAACTACTTAAAATTTATATAGATATAATATAATGTCATTTGATTTAAATATAGAAAATTATAATAAAGAAGATTTAGAAAATCTTCTTTCATTAGAAAACCCATATAAACGAGAAGATGTCATTTCAAAATGCAATATATTAAAATCAAATCTTCAACAAACTAATGATAATCCAGAAGTAGATAGTAAAATCCAATCATTCTTGAATTTGGCAAACGAAAAATTATGCTCTTTTTTATATGATAATAATCAAAGTTTATCAGTCGTTACTTATGCTGATGATCCTGAACGCATGAAAGGCACTATAAATCCTCTCTACAAAAGAAAAGTAAATAAACTATTAACCATTGATACAAAATTTCGAACACACTTCAATGAACTTTCGACTAATTTTAAATTTGATTTACCTATGCGATTCAAAAATATATATGAAATTGGATTACAAAGCATAGAATTTTCTTCTTCATTGAAAGATGTATTTCAGAGCTCTAAAATATATCCAAATATTAACAATTATTATTATAGTTTAAGCACAGCTAATTTAACCACCTATAATACTGCAATAGACGGATTAAAAACTTTATTTGATACAAAAATAAGTGAATTAATAAATGAAAATAGCTGCTTAGATATAACAGATGAAGTTATATGTGATTTAAAACGCACAAATACAGATCTCAAAACAAAAATAGAACAGGTAAAAACTGCTGCAAAATTTGAAAAAATATATGTTAACCCAGAAGATCCAAGTCAAACAATAAACAATTGTGATGAGCCAAATACAGATAAAACTTATTTATTCAATATAGCAAATGGCGATGTAAATATAACAGGAACAGATAATATAAATTATTTTAATATATCCAATACAAATAAAATTACAACATTCAATGATATATCAACGGATGTGAGTATAATAAGTTTTGGATATGATAGTTATTTAGACTATGATGATACACATAGAGAATTAATCGAATGCTTATTTAAAAATGAATATATAAGTGATCATACTCCCTTACAATTAAAATTAGGATGGTTATTAGGTTATAGAAAAAAAATGTATTCAATTACTGATGTGAGTAGTCCAAAAAGTGAAGCTATGTTTACAGGAAATAGTAACAATTATCTATATCTTTCAGTGGATGATTTTAATAATAATGTTAGTGATGGATATTTTAGTGCATTTAATTCATCTATCTTAAATAAAAATATTTTATCCAGAATAGCACTTAGTAGTATTGGTAATGATTTAATTACTTCTTTTACACGTATTCCTCGAAGTTATTTTGGCCCAGTAGATTTAGAGAAATTACATATACAATTATTAGATGAATATGGAAAACCTGTATATTTACAAAATATGGATTATTCTTTTGCTCTAAATCTTACAGAAATTTATAATTAAAAAATTTGTATTAATTTTTTTAATTATTTAATTTATAACATGGCGGATTACAACGATGATAGTAGTGATTTAGCAACAATGATTGTAACAAGCAGTGAGATTGCGAGTGCGAAAGTTGAAGATATTAGCATGAAAGTAGTAGCAGGTTCTCCTGAAACAAGTGGGATATGGGGAAGTATATTAATATCTAATAATAGTGTAGCTCTTACTGCATTTGATAAGAAAGTACATGATGCTAATCTATTAAGTGATTTAACTTTTACAAAAGAAAATATAACATTTGTCAATGACACAATACATAGCTTATCAATAACAAGTGAGGCTATAGAAGGTGACCCTACTGGGGCAGATCCTCTAGGTGCTCATACAACAGCGAACACTAATCTATTATTACCATTCATCAGTACAACCACTTCATTATCTTGTACTAATAAAGTACCAGATGTAGATTATCAATTAACCGATTATGCATTATTCCAGTCAGTTGTACAAAATTCTATTTTTGAAGGGTTTGGAGCATATTCAACCACACAAGGTTTCCAGCAGAATCTTGTTAACTTACTCATGACTGATGACTCTCAGTTATTTGGTGGCTATAACTTTGGTACCAGTTCTCAATTACCTCTTATTATGTTTGATGTTACTCGTCAATTCTTAAATACAAAATTACAATTACGTTGGGATACAACTATTACTGCTGTTGCTGGTAATGAAGCCAGAAATCCGGGTAGTGACTGGAATCATGCACTGGGAATTTCGGCTTTAACCGGAGACTCATGTCTTTCTGCTGTACAAGCCCTGGCTGATACAAATATAACACAACGATGTAATTTAGGTAAATTAAACAAATGTATTCAATATACTGATTATTACAATAATTATAATGAATTACATAACATAGAAAATGTTCGTATGAATGGATTAAAAGGAACACATTCTTTGTTTGCAACAGATGGGAGCCAGACACTAAGTGGAGGAGGTACATCATACAATTGCCAAAATTATATAGATGAAGGTGATACACTAGCCCTAAATGGGTCAGATCCTACCTTTGGTACGGCTGATTACATTGAAATTACAATGGAAGAAGTAAGGCGTGAATTATTTAAAACACTTGCTTGCCCTGAGTTATTTGGTATGATATTTTTCGATCAAAAACCAGTAGATATACAAGAAGGACCAACCAGTGCATTATACGATGAAACAGAATTTGAGTATGATCAAAATAATGTACAAACTTGGAAAGGTGGTCAAATTAGAATAACAAATATCAATGAAGCAAGATTATGGTTATTACAATATAGAAATTGGCTATTACATAAATTAAGTGAATATAAAATTGCAAATAAAATCAAGAAAGCAAACCATCCATTATTAGGACATATAGAGAGTGCAAGTAATTATTTATACACTCTTGATTCATTTACGATTGCATTGATTACTGGTGGCGCCAGTTTACCCGATTTATATACTAATAGTATACACCAATTCCATCAGACAGTAAATAAAACGACTGATAGTAATCTTATCGCTGGCGCAAAACTTAGTAATTGTGGATTATTAACTAATCTTGAATTTTTACGTTGGGCTCATTTATCAAGTGAGACCCCAAGTTCAGGAACTAATACAGAAGGAGTTAGTGTAGAACAGCACACAGATGGGTTAGGATTTGGTTATCAAATTGGTAAAGATAACTTTCATATGGAGGCAGATACCTCCACATTAAGTGAGAAGTATGGTTTAGTCGCCCCGACTGGTGTAACCGGAGCAAATTTCCAATATAGAAACACAGATAGAACTAACACTAATCTGAATTCAAGTATTAGGTCTTCAATATCAGGTGTTAATTTACAACCAAGAGAACTCCATTTTGATGGAGATAGTACTATTTCATTTAGTACAATGGAGCCGCAATTAATAAATACTTGGTGGGAGGATACTATATGCGGAGGTATTAGACGTGAATGGATTTTACCTGTAAATGTTAAAATAGCTACAAGTGGTACTATATCAGTCAATGAATTTTATACCAGCGCTATAGATACAGATACAAGGTTAACAACCGTCGGTACATTTGTAACCGCCTTAAATAACAGTGATATTCAATTTAGAGATCGTGGTAACCCTGGATTCTTAACAAATGATGTATTCAATGTAAGTAATTGGGCCTGGGCAAAACATCTTCCAGCTGGTCCTCATCAAGGAGAGGATTCTGTAAATAATGAAGCAGCAACAGATGATTTCGAAGTAGCATTATCCATCACTGGTAGAGATGCATCATTAGGTAATTTCAAAGATCAGAGTGAATCTGAACTAAATCATCCTAACTTTATAGATCCAAGAAAAATTACCAGAACATTTTGCCATAATTCATTTGGTGCAAGTATTAAAATATTAGATCCTGTAAGACAATTACATGAAGCATCCACTAAAAGCACCCATAAGGTTTGGCTATGTGCAAGAAATGGTTCATTATTTAAATCAGGTGATCATGTTCTTGCTCTTGATAGGAAGTTTGGTTATGGTTTCTGCTTAGGAGATTTGATAAGTGTCGGTCAATCCCATCACTTTAATTTAGGTTCTCGTATTACTACAAATACTAAACGCAGAGCAGCGCATGGCCGTATAGGACATCAAAAAAATCTTCCAACAGAATTTAATGCAGTTGTAAATTGTGAATTTGCAATGGCCTTTAATGTAGTAGATAGATGTACAGGACGATTTGATTATTATGATGGCAAATCTACTCATGCAGGTGGTACAAATTGGAATGCAGCAGTTGGCAACTCACTAAAAGCACATAGTGGTGATTGGTTAGAAGGGTTACCTGGTCCGTTTGAAGCAACTACTCTTGATGGACATAATGGTAACTATATTGATTATATAGCAGATATGTTTAATGATGTATATGGTACCAGTCTATTACATTTAGCAACTCGTCAAACTGCCGCAGCATTAACCGTCAAAACACTAACAACCAAGTATTTAAATAACGGTGACGTTTTTGCATTTCCAAGCGACAGCTCCAGCGAAACTTGCGAGGTTTTTTATGGAAAATATCAATTTAAAAGAGATTTTAATAGTGCCACAGACGCAGACTTTGTATCAACTGGAAGCGACGAAGTAGTTGGTAGTAATTTAATTTATGGTGGAGCATATCCAGATACAGTATCTGCCGCAAGTGTTATGGCGTTTAATGGTGGTAGCACTGTTAATCCAAATAATGATTTCTTAAATCTTTGGTTTAATTTTATTAAAACAAATAGTAATAAATATTTATTACATAAAGATGTAAGTATTGTTGATTATAAGACAACCGTTACCGCCCCAACCGCAGCAACAGCAAACTTAATCTCAAAACACATGTTTGTACCTATTTGGAATACTAGTATATTGAGACATCGCAGTGAATATAGCGATACTGTCATCAGAGGCACAAAACAATGCCCAATTGATCCTGACTTACAAGCAGGCATCTTAATCCAAAAAGACCAAATCATTACCTATGATTCTGGTGTAACTTCTAATACATTGACTTATAGTGATCAACCAAATCCATTATTGAGAAATGTAGAGACCGCTGGCGGCGAGGAGTTTGCATTAAATGCTAGATATGTACCTGCAGGAACTCTATTACCACAAACAGAGTATTTAACCACAGATAATACAGGTCTTGTATTAACAGGTGATCAAAGTATTACTTCTGCGGCTCAATCAGCAGAAGTGGAACTTTTAGGAACAGCACTTCCATAATAATAATATCTATTTAATAAAATTTAATCTATCTACATAAATATAAGAATGACTGATTATTTAGACACACTCAGCTCTTTTATAAAATCAGAGTCTATTGATAGCTATGATACTTCTATTAGTAATAGTATTATTAATAGAAATTATATAGAAACTGTAAATAATTTAAAACAAATACGGCACCCAGACATAATAACAAATGATACGAATATTACCCATTTTATTAATGCTGATTTAACACACCAATTAAGTTTTATAAATCCAACATCTGAATCAATAGATAATGATGTCCCAATTAAACATGCTGCTTATGATGGATTTGGTGGTTATTCTACCTTACAAGGATTTCAGCAAAATCTTCCCTTTATTACATTTAAATTAGGTAGTAATCGACATCGAGAACGCCCAGTAACCTCTACCAAAGAAGAACCTGTTTTAGTATTAGAAATATCTCGGCAATATTTGAATACACTTTTAAAGATAAAACAAGAAGATGATAGTGAATATGGATATGTATATGAAGATTTAAAGACTGAAGATACAAACTATGAAAATTATATAGAAATATCACATAAAGAAATTCGCCATCAATTATTTAAAACTGCGTTATCTCCTAATAATTTTGGTAAAATCCCAAACATAAGTAGTATTAATGGGAATAGTGATACCCCAGAATCTATCAAAACATTTATAAATGATAATAGCATAGAAGATAAAGATATACATGATGGATTCGCACAAGCAAACGACATAAATATATTTAAATTACCCTTCAATTTAGTAAATGTTGATCATAATTATGGACAAATTAGAGTAAAAGAAGTGAATGAGTTAAAAGATATTTATATCGATTATCATGATAATATTATGAAAGATTTCTTTAAAATAGATGACATAGATGAAGAAATGTATAATATGTTTATTATGGATAGATCAGAATTAGAAGTCGACCAAGACAGAATGGCAGCTATCATTATTACACAAGGACTAAATCTGGATAGTGATTTAGGTATAGATACCTCAGATGGTGTATTAGAATTACAACATTTGACAGATCTTGATCTACAAAATAACTCATCAGGTACACCTGATAATAATCAAATACTTTTAAATGCCATAATTGATGATACGATTGATGAGATAGATGAAACTACAATAGATACAAACAAAGGTATTCGTATATATGATTGTATGGAACAAATATTAGATGCCAGTATTGCAATGAATCAACTAACAGATACTACCAGAAATGTAGAACATGGATTTTGCGGTGGAGATATTATTTTGATTCCACAATTACAAGAATTTTTTATATCTACAAAAATAGTCAATTATGTTGTACCACAATTAACGGATGAAAAAAAAATAAAATTATTATTTGAAGTAGTAGATGTAATAGATCAAAATGAAACAGATTTAAATTTAAAACATCAAGATACTTATGGAGATGAAGTAATTGAATATTTGAAAACAGAACCAGATACTAATGATAGTACTATAACTAAATTTGATACACTTGATTATAGTGATTTCAAAACATTATTGGGTATAGATAGTACTGAACTACTAATAGGTGTTGATGAACCTGGGGAATTAGATTATGATAAAATATTAGTAAATCTGGAGGATGGTATAGATGATAGTACTTTTCCAACCGTAGAACTTGATCCATTAACCCCTACATTTACTAACCCTGTCAATTCTACTATTCCTAACCCAGATAATTCTTAACAATATGAATACTTACTCTTTTTTTAATACTTTATTTTCATCTAAAAGCATAATTGCCATTGCTGCATAATTATGTAAATCAATCAATGTATCTCTTATTTTTTCATCTTCTACCAAATGTACAGACTTACTTGTAATTGAAGATAGCCGTTGAATTTTATCCCCTAATCGCACAATAACTCCTACACTACCATAAGTAGCAAAGGCATCTCCATAATCATTGTTTTTTTTCTTGAATAATTCAAGTGCTTCTTTATGTACTTCATTCAATTGTTTCGAACGATCTGGATGAACGATATCATATTGTGAAGAGTCATCTTCATTGGCTGATATATCAAATATATTATTTGTTAATTCATTCGTAATAATTGGAGAGGAATCCATACTAAATACACTCATTAATAATTTAATTATGATTTAAATTTAAATAGTTTATCATTTACATTTAAATCCAATGATTTTTGATAAATTGAGTATAATTATCTAATGTATAGGCTTGTTTAAATAAAATGGGATGTTTTTTATTGTTTTTTTGTAATAAAAGAACTGTGGGAACATGAGTAATTTTTTGGTTCGGTGGATTAATTGGGTGGTTTATATAATTGATTTTTTGTATGTTATATAATGGATTTGTAGATTTTATTGTGGATAATATAGTAGAAATTTTCTTACAATGCTTACAATGATCCGCATAGTAAAATAATACGATACTTTTATCAGGATTTAATACTTCACTAACATAATTTTGATTAGTAATCATAGGTAAAACCCCTAATAGATTATTTCTTTCTTTAAATAATCGTTTGTTATGCTGTTCTCGTGTTTTTTCTTGTTGTAAATATAGAAATTTATTGATATTGGTAGCAGTGCTTCGATGTGTAATATTTATTTTTTTTTTATTACTCCAATTTTGATAGGGTAAAACCGGTAAAGAATGTCTGGTGGTTAAGGGGCATGTAAATTGATTTCTCATACTATATATATAAACTATAATTTTTTAAATCCTTTACAACTACTGCAACCACCAACACTATGTTTAAAATACATAGGCATACTACTTCTCATATTCGCTTGATAATTATAATGCATACCCATTTGTATCCCATTATTTTGCATAACTGGTGGATTATTATTTTGCTGAACATATTGTTGGTACATATTATTAGCAAGTGCCTGAGTATTAAACATAGGAATTCTACACGACATTATATTTATTCATAAGATAAAATAAAAAGACTAAATATTAATATTTATATGTAGAAGAAGTAGATGATAAAGACCTCGGCTGATATCGGCGATACCGCTGAGATGATAAAGATTGATCTTTATATCTATTTGCAAAAAGAGAACGACCATTAAGGCCCCTCCTACCAATTGAACGCCTTGATGAATTATAATTATATCTTTGTGGGGTTCGATATGATGCATGGTGATGATATTTGTATTTTCGAGTAGTTGATTTTGGCATCATTAATGATTTCTTTTTCAATGTCATAATATCTTTCATAAATTGTTTATTTGTTTTTTTATATGATTTATTTTTCATTAGCTTTTCTGTCCAAATTTTTGTACGATCCAGCCCATCTTGTGTAGTAACCGGTTCTAAAAATTTAGAAAATTGATAATCAACCATTTTAGGATCAATTCCCTCACGGCGCAATGTATGTTTATGTTTATTGATTATTTTATATACCAATGCTTCTGCTTTATGATTAAATTGTTTTCCTGTTTTATTCCATGCTCGTTCACTATGTGGAGGAGTAGTTTTTCTACTAAACAGTTGAAATAATCCTTTTGATTTTTTTCTTCGTTTTGACGCACGTGGCATATATAATAATAAAAGATAATTATCCAAGAGTATCATAATAATCATAAATTAAAACATATATTAGTATTCTTTAATAATGCTCTATGTTTTTCAAGCTGTCCATTTTGCTGTTTCGCTTTTTTCTTCAATAAATATCTATTATATGAACCATGCTTTATATCTACTCCCATCGTATTTGGAGTAGCAGAACCGGGTCTATGATTTGTTTTAGAGGTATGTCGACTATTACCATGTGAGGGAACATTCACATTTGTCTTTTTTTTTGCAATAACACGATCACTTAAAGATCCGTTAAAATAATTAAGTCTATCATTTTGGGTCTCACATATTTTGTTATAATGAAGATGCATTTGATTTTGCAATATAGTAATATTATTTGTATGCCAGGTTACATGAGAAGGATTATCTGTAAATGTTTCTTTTTTTTTGTATAACAATTGTTGTGGTGTAGTAAGACTATTTGTATAGTACCAATCACGATATCCAGAAATACAATTATCACTACCTATACCCGCACATCTATTTGTTGATGGACAGGGAGGATGTTGTGTAGGAGCATGTATATCAAAATTAAACATCCCAGTTTTACCAAAAGTGCGTATGCGATTGGATAGATTCATTATATATATATAAGATAAAATTGAAAATTGAAAATAGATTACACATATTCTACATACAATATGAATGATGAACAATGAAGAACTATTACAAAAACTATTACAATTAGAAGAACGCATCAAAGTATTAGAGATGCGTGAAAACAAACATACCTCAAAAGAAAAAAAAGAAGACTGGTTAAATAATCATATAGATGGTATAAAATTTAAAGACTTTTATGGAACGATTCAAATAACAGATGAAGATATAGACTATTTATCCATAGAAAATTTTACAAATACAATTTGTCATATATTAATAAATCATATTACTCGTTCAGATAGTGAACAACATGCTATTTGGTGTTTCAATGATAGTAAAACTATTTATATATATAATCAATCATGGAAAAAATTAGATATAAATGATATAAATGATTTATTTTATCATTTGAATACAAAATTATTACACAAATTATTTATGTGGGCAAATGCACATAAAGATGCTATTTATAATAGTAAAAAAAAAGATAGTGAACTCTTAGCAATGAATGCTAAAAAATTATCAGATGCAAAAATTTATTATACTGATTTTCGAAAATATATACATAATGCATTAACTTCCTAAATACTTTTTCTCAAACCCTTCAATATCATACAATATTTTATGTTTTTTACCAAACATTGCTTTTTTTGAAGAAGATTGTAAGTCTTTTGCAATAACCGCAAATAAGTCTTCATTTAATTTATCACTCATTTCAGCACCAGTCTTTATCAATCGGTCATAAAAGTCTGGATTAGTTTTTTTAGTAAATCCAGTAAATAAGATTTTTTTATTGTTCAAGAGATGGGATGTTTGTATATTTGGTTGTTCAACCACTTTAAATTTACTTAATTTATCTGTTAAATTCAAGTCTTTTAAGAAGTCTATAAATCGACCTATTTGTTTTACAAACTCGCCAGAATTTATAGAACCCATTCCTTCTACTCCTTCAATCAAATCCTTTGTTTTATCTATTTCACTTTTTTTACTTGTCAAAATATCTGGATATACCTTTAATATAGCCTTAAAACGCCTATCCCCAAACCCTCTACCAAATATATTTGATGCAGTCATAATCGTAATCAAATCGGCGTTGTCTATTTTTTCTTTAATACTTTTTACTAATTTATTAGCCGAAGTTTCTTTGAATCCATCTATCTCTAATAACTTGTCTTTTGTAATATATAAAATTTTATTAATACTATTATATCCTGCATCTATTAATTTTTTGATATTACCTTTTTTAAGAGAATCTACTTTTAGATGAGAGAAGAAGAATAATATACGCTTAGATAATACATCTTTATTCGTTTCTATATCTTTAATCACAATATCTACACGTGATTTATTCCAGATATAAGGAAACTCTGGCATTTTAGGTTTATCTGCAGGAGTAGTAACTTCTACTATATGCGGGATAACATCACCACTTCTTACCAGCTTGATTAATGCACCTATCCCTATTTTATTCGTCTCTACAAATTGTGCATTGAAAGCTGTCGCATAAGTAATCGTAACACCTCCTAATTTTATTGGTTCAATGCGAATACGTGGCTTAATATATCCGTTTTTTTGTATATTCCACTCTACATCTAATACCTTAGCTTCTGCCAACTGGTCGGTTAATAGCATTTTGAATGCAAAGGCATGTTTTGGATTACCTGACCGCCTTGGATATTTTTTATTGTGTGAAACAACTATACCATCTATGTCATACTCATATGACTTACGCCAATCTTGTAAATAATTCGATAATATAGTATTAGATATATCATTTACTACTATATGTTTAACTCCATGATTTGATATCTTAGTAATATATTGAAATTGGCTTTCAGGATCTAAAACAGGCTTGATACATTCATATATAACAAAATCAACATGCTTTATCAATGATACATCTACTTTCAATTTATTGATTAACCCCGAAATAGTATTTCTTGGATTAGCCATATGTTTGAAATGATCGTTGAATATTTGTTTTGATAACATAAACTCGCCTCTTAATACTATACCTTTATCCTTTGGTAAATCTAAATATGGGATCAAATGAGAAATATCATGCCCTATTTGTCCATTACCTCTTGTATATAATCGTGGAGTATCTCCTTCGGTTGTATATAAACCACTTACACCATCTAACTTCGCACTTATTACATATTTCTTAGGAGATTTATATTTCTTCATCCATTGTTCTAATACTTTTGTATCAGGTTTGATTTTATCCATTGACCACATTTCATATGGTAGCCTCACTTTTTTATGTTGTCCTTCTATTTGGGTACCTACCTTTTTTAATGCTTTATTTTTTGGATCATGCTGTTCAATATATTCTTTCAAAATATCATATTGATTATCTGTTAAAGTAGGAGATGTGTTATCTCCATGGAATTCATAATCTGCTGTTTCTAACATAGCAGTGAGATCTTTCTTTGTTGTGTCTTTCAAAAAGACTACACCTTTTGTTTGAAATAATTTCAATTTATCAATAATAGTATGTTTGGATACTGAATTAGATGGTTGTTTATTTGGCTGTTTTAATGTTTTATTAGTTGGTACACACCATTTTTCTTTATTTTTTCTGGTCGTTTGTTTAAATCCCTTTTTACATCTCTTACCCTCTAATTTATATGATGTTTCTGGTAAACTATCAGACTTGTGTTCAGGCTCTTTGGGAGGCTCTTTGGGTGGCTCCTTGGGTGGCTCCTTGGGTGGCTCTTTGGGTGGCTCTTTGGGTGGCTCTTTGGGTGGCTCTTTGGGTGGCTCTTTGGATGGCTCCTTGGGTGGCTCTTTGGATGGCTCTTTGGGTGGCTCTTTGGGTGGCTCTTTGGGTTGCTCTTCTGGTTTTGTTTCCAAAGGAACCAGGGATTGTTTACCAAGTCTTTCTTCTGGTCGTTTATATACTAATTTCAAGAATGTGAAAATATCTTCTTCGCTTTTAAACAATGTAGATACTTTTTTAGAGTTTTCCTTATGATAAAGGCCATGTTCATTAAGACGATATCCTAAATCACTGGCATGCTGTCTCATATGAACATTGAACGATGCATTTCCAGTAAAATATAATAAAGCAAATGGATATTCTTCAATAGTAGTATACATTAAATCCAGACGCCTAACTTTATGCCCTGGTAATTCAGATAATACCATCACTTTTGTTTTACCATTGGTTAAGAAATGCTTAATAACTCCTTTTTTTTTTAATAACTCTTTAAATGTAGTAAAGACTTTATGATTATTTTTTGTATTAGACATTAACACATCAATATCTCCCGAATTACTATTCAATCGACGATAGCTTCCCATAATAGTTAATAAATCATGCTTATCACCAATCGTTTCTAATATTTGGTGTAATAATGTATCATATTTTTTAATTTCACTTCTGGGTATGCGTTTATTAATATCATCATAATACATTAATCCTAACTTTTGACTTTTTGTTAATTTAATATCTTTATCATCTTGATGTTTTTTAAGGTCATCTAATGTAACTATGTTTTTATCTAATAGTTTAGATATTTTGGATGGACCAAGCCCATAAATATTAGAGAATACCTTAATAGCTTGTAATTTATCTTTATGTTCTTCAATCATTGGTAGTGTACCCGTTTTTTTAACTATGTCATATTTTTCCTTCATTCGTTTACCAACATTTGGTAATGCTAATAATTCATCACTATTCTCGATTTCTTTATTATAATCTTTTATTGAAAATAAAGCTTTTTCATACGCTTTTGTCTTAACTACCTCCTTTCTAATATATTTATAAATCAAAATTAAATCTTGTAATGTTTTTATAAATGCTTGATTCATACTTAAAATATATATAGACTAAATTTTAGATTTAAATCAATTTTATATTTTAAATATTATGAATATATATATAATGAATGGACATACTATCAGTACTAATATAGTATGTGTAAATGGTAAATGTAAAAAAACGACAAATATTCATAAAAATAAAAAATGTAATAAAGTATATGATAGGTTAATAAATCAACTACACCGGCGTAAACCAACCAGACAACCAGAGTTTGATGAATTAATGGATGGTAGAGATCCGTTGAAATTAGATATACCATTGATATCTATGCCTCTTTTAACTAAATCACATCACCATAAGAGAAAACATTCCAGTTCTCATAAGAGAAAATATTCCAGTTCTCATAAGAGAAAACATTCCAGTTCTCATAAACGAAAAACATCTCAATCTACCTCTCATAAACGTAAGAGATCTCAATCTACCTCTCATAAACGTAAGAGATCTCAATCTACTACACATAAGCGCAAACAAACAAAATTAGCAAAAATTAGTAAACAATTAGCGAGTTTGAATAAAACGATGAAACAATTAAAACATAGTAAATAATAAAATTGAAAACAATATTTGTTATAATATTATAACAAATATGGCTACCTGTGAGATATGTGTATTACCTTTTACAAAACAAACAAGAAGCATCATACATTGTAGTAATTGTGAATTAAATGCCTGTAAAGAGTGTGTAAAACGATATCTTTTATCAAGTACAAAAGACCCTCACTGCATGAAGTGCAAACAATTATGGGATAATTATTTCCTTAAAACGAAGATTGATAAAACATTTGTAACTAAAACATATAAAGATCATAGGAAAAAAATAGCATTAGAGAATCAATTAAGCCTACTTCCTGATACCATGAACTTAGTAGAAGACTATAAACAAATTAGCTCTCTTAAACAAACAAATAAAGATATTACTGCTGAAATGAAACAGCTCAAAATGCAAATAGAAGCTCTAAAATATACTAAATATAAAAATGAGCTTACTATTTATGGAATAAGCAATGGGACCATCAAGAAAGATAAGAAAAAATTTATTATGGCATGTCCTAATAGTGATTGTAAAGGCTTTCTAAATACACAATATAAATGTGAATTATGTGAAGAATTTACTTGTTCTAAATGCATGGAAGTAATTGGTAAAGATAAAAATGATGCCAATCACCAATGCATACAAGCTAATATCGATTCTGCTAATTTGATAAAAAAGGAAACTAAACCATGTCCAAAATGTGGAGAGCGCATCTTCAAAATAGAGGGATGTGATCAAATGTTTTGTACAATTTGTTATGTCGCATTTAGCTGGAAGACAGGTGAAATTGATAATTCTGCAAATATTCATAATCCTCACTATTATGAAATTTTACAAAAGACTGGCATAGATGTTAGAAACCCTGGTGATTTTGTATGTGGAGGCCTTATCCAAATACATCATCTATTCTTATTAGCCACTAAAATTAAACTTCCTCAAAATTTTGAACCCTCAAAACGATTAACTATAAGAACCTATAACAATACTCTTTATTCGTATGTAGCTTATACAGAACTAAGTAATATTCATCGCATAATTAGTCATATCTTATATGTTGAAATCAATCGGCTAAGAACAGAAGCCAGAACAATTGAAAATCATGACCAGCTTCGAGTTCAATACATGATGAATGAAATCACAAGAGAAAAATTTGCGAGCCTTGTTATTAAGCGTGATAATGAACGAGCCAAAAACAGAGACCGACTCTATTTATATGAAATGGTAACCACTATTGGTATAGAATTATTTGGCTACATATCTAATTTATTAGATACACATACTAAACAGCCAGAACATACAACTCTTGAAGTCATCAAAAAAATAAATCAAAAATTAGATGAGTTTTACATTAGTATTAAGTATTTCAACAATCAAGTAAAAATTCTGACATCTATTTATAATTGTAAATTAGACTTATTAGATCTTACAACTCAAAAAGACTTGGGGTGCTGCCGCCAATATGTTATAGATCGTGGAGAGCATAATCAATTTGAATATAGATGGCTGTTCTTTGTAAAACAAAAATTTAATGAGCGCGATTTGAAAGATATAGCACTTGATTAAAAAGTCTCATCATAGGTATATATGGACCCACAAGGATTTGGATTATCAAATGGAGTGATTACAATACTTGCTTTACTTGCAGGATTTACTGCGGCAAACACGGATAAAATCAGCATCATTTGTGCATTAGTAAGTTTATTAATTACCGATCCATTATCAGATAGTTATAGTATTTATGTCGCATCAGATGAAGAAAACCGATTTGAAATCTTTACTCAAACATGGATATATCAGGTAGTTGTACAAGCTATATTTTTATTGATAGTTATCTTTACTCCTAAAAAATACATGTTTAAACTCGCTTGTTTAATAGGATTAATTATTATAGGGTTTGATTTTTTTTCACGTATCACAAACATAATAGATATTTTTAAACAATTAGCTATTATGATAATAATCATTGTATTTACTTATTATATTGAATCGGTTATAGTTACCAAAAAATATTTATTTAAATAATTTTACTATGCTTCACACGAACTTTATATAAAGTATGTTTTGGTTGTTTTCGTGTATATTGCCGTCTTGCCTTTTTAGCTAATTGTTTGAATGTTTCCGTTAACCGAAACCGCCCAGGTTTCCATAGCGTATCTGTTGGATTTATCCATACTCCATTATTATATGTAAAATCTAAAAATACATCGGGTAAATAAAAAGCACCTGACTTTATTCCATGATACCCCCGTATAAATTGCTTATTAGAAGGCTCTTTATATAAATAAGTGGTTGTATAATACTTTACCGGTATATCTTTATGTTCTCCACCAGATAATCGGCTATTTTCTTTTGCTAAGCGCAATACTCGTGTTTTTAAGTTGTGTTCTATGCTTTTTGACCATGGTCTTTTTGACGTAAACCATTCACCTAAACACTCCCGCGCATTCATATCTCTATCATATGCACTTATGAATATTCCAGAAGGACGCGGAAGTTTATGCATAACGGGCTGGTGCCTTATTAAGAAAGATAAATAACCAACCCCTTTCAATCCTGGGCTCCTTGTTCGGCCAATCCACTGAATATTTGCATTTGGTAGTAATCTAAACAATAATCTAAATGAATCCACTTCGTCTATGACATCTAATACTTTTTCCATATTATGAGACCTTACTAAATGATTGAACATAATTGCTCGGGCTGCCTTATTTTCAAGAGAAATAGCTGTCTTCATATCTAAAAAATGGGAAAAATCAGCTGAAATAACTAAAAGAGTATTTGAATCATATGCTGGGCTCCCATGATTATCCCGCACATTGAATCCTGTAAACTCAATCTCACTATGTATTTTCCAATAGTGTGTCATTACATATCGCAGAGTTTCTTGCACTACATATTCTTCATGATACATTTTTTTGGTGCCTACTACCACATTTTCTGTTGCTGTACTTGGGAAAAAAATGATCAATACCTTTGTAAATCGTTTTTTTGGCTTGAATCGTAAAGTATGAGATAATATATCTTTGGTATATTGAGTTCCTGCATGAGGTAATACATATCCTATAAGGTCTTTTAATATAATAGAATGATGAATATTTATATGTTTTTTATTAAACCACATATATATATTATTTGATTAAATTTATAATTATATTCTATAATTAGAGGGCAGTTGCCTCTTCTACTACTTGCTTATCATGTAAAAGATTAGAAAGCTTCATCGCTCGAATTAATCTTGTCACACCAATCCCACCACCAGATCGCTGAAAGAAATTAAAGCTTAAAAAGTCATTTAATTCACTTTCTACTCGTTCTTTTGTAAAATTATTATACAAAATCTCTGCATATCCTCCATCACTAATATTATGAAACTGCTTTCTCATCTCCTCAACATCTGTTGAACGCTCTGCACTTCCAATTGTCTCCATTCCATGTAGTAAGACATCAATCTTATTTGCATGTGTTTTAGCCTCGTTTTGTCTCATATTCCAAAAAGGAGAAGTCGTATTTGGGAAATTCTTCAATAAACAAACTGATCCATTCTCTTTACAGAGTTTATCTTCATGTTCATTCTCTAACTCGTTTACACCAAACTTAAGTTTTGCATCATCATACTCTATCTCTGGATACCGAATTTCACTACTTACATTGCCAAAATTAGTAGTTGCAGCATCTGGTTTATTTTTAACAATATTTATATTAAAATACTCTTTTCCAAATCCAAGATGTGTAAGTAGTTCTTCTTCTAATGTTTGTAGCTCTTCGATTCCTCCTTTCAACTCAAACTCAAACATTGGGAAAATCAACTCATGTCTCCCCTCCACTGGATTAGGCTCATTTCTATAACTTGTACTAATACAATAATAGCCTGGGGCACGATCCGGATGATTAAGCATTTCCCATTCTAACCACATTTGACCAGTTTGAGGCATTGGCCATACATGTCCATTATAATTGAATTTTGTAATGGTCGTTGGATCCTCACATGCAGCCAGAATACTTAAACGATTTTGAGTATGTACTTCTAAAAACCCCTTCGTTTCAAAAAAAGCTCTTAGTTTTTTAATAACCATAGTGTAATCATTTGTATCAATATACTTACTTGTAATTTTTTGCTTAAGCATGTCTGTCTCTACCTCTTCTTTTACCTGGCCAACGTTCTGCATTAATATTTATAGCATTAATGTTTTTATATTATTTTATTATTTATTTTATTTAATTTATAGAAACAAACACATAATCAAAATTAGATGCGCACAAACAATAATAGATAAAATAATAAAAAAAAGAATACTTGTATGCACTAATCTATATAATAAACTGGTTTCATTCAACATATATAATTATCATGCCTTGGATTTATTATCTTTTTTCAAATCATTTTGGCGACCTCTCTACTTTTTCTCACGAAATAAGTAGTCATATTTTGGATAGTCAGTAATCGTTGAAATAATTTGATCACCTTTCTTAGATAATTTATATTTTGGCAAATCAGTCAAACAAAAGGGATTTTGTGTCTGTGTTTCACCATGATATTTTCTTACTACATATCGAAGTTTATTTTCAGGATCAACCGCAGAACAATAGGTACCATGAAAATTTATAGGTCGCAAATGTTCATTCCATTTATCATAATATTTACATGCAACACGTTTATTAGGAAACAATGCTTTCATATATCCTATATGAAAGAATTTACCAATGGATGGATCATGTTTCCACATAATACCATCATACCGCTGTACTTCCAAGGTATAACCTTTTCGGTAGCCACCAACAGATGTAATATCCGCCATTGTTATTATATGATAAATAGAATAATAATGTTCAATTTAATATAAATAATCTATGTATATATATATATATATATGGAGGATGAACAACAATATATAGATAATTATATCAAGACATTTTCAAGTGAAGAAAAAACAACATTTGATATTGCTCGCTCTTATCTAAAAACCTCCTTTTCTATCGAGAAAAGCATAGGATTTTTAGATTATCTAAAATCAATCAATTCAAATGAAAAAGATTAATCATTTTTTTTTTGGCTCAATTTTTCCAATCGTTTAAAATCACTAAATGTTATTTTTTTTTTAGAAGTAGGTTCATGATTAGAAGTATGTTTGTTTTCATATTCATATAATTTACCACCATATTTGAATCGAATAATATTGTTTTTGATTAATAATTTTTCTTGTACATCTTTTCTGGTTAATAAATTTACCTTTTGATTCGCATTAGTTTTTTTTGCCTCTATAATAGTCTTGTCTAATATCATTTTATTTTTTTTAAGTTCATCTTTTAATGAAATATACAAACACTTACAATCAAAATGAATAACATATTTTCGAGCTAACGTACTCAATGTTTCATAAGTAATATGGCTTGTATTACAATACCATCTGAATCCTTCTAAATCTTTATCATACATCATTACTATTCTTCCTAATGGGGTTTCATCAAATACCACGTTGTTTTTTAAATTGTCAATTTGTTCTTCAGTTAATTCTTTTTGTTCTAATAATTTGAATTCTTCCAGATAATTATCATTATATTTTTCTACATCTTTGAACTCATCTAAAATGGGTACCATTTCTACATCTATACTTTCTTCATAATAATAATTATCTGTATTATATACCATCCGTCCTACTATTAATGAGCTAACTAAAATACCAACCCCCGCTATACATACTAATGTACCCCCATAAATAAGGCCACATTTCAAAGTTTGTAAAGTAAACACATTTAAAAAATACATATTATTATATTATTATAATAAATTATTTAAGTATTTAGTTTTCTATATTTAATTAAATGCTCGATTTCATTTACTAAGTCTGGAACTTTATATTTATAATATCTATCTTTATTTGGATGAAATTGTACTAAAAACATATCTTTAATCTTAATACTATAATTCTTTTCAAGTATATATTTGTAAATATTCAATTGTATACTATAATGCCAATAATTACTATCCGGAATATGATTCAAATCATGTACTAAACATTGTCCATATTGATTATGTTTTTTTATATCTTTACTTCGCTTCCAATCATATATATGATAATAAGTTTGCCCATCTATCTCTTCTTTGAATACCATATCTATTGAACCAGCCATGTGTAATTCTTCATCAAATACTAACCATTCAGTTCTATAAGGGACAAGCTGTCGATTTTGATCATAAAAATCTAAAAACATTTCAAATTCTTTTGAAAATTCCATGGTTTTATCAAGAACATTATTATAAAAATATTCAATCATCAAATGCAGTTTTGTACCAAGGTATGAGCTTTGTTCTCCATTTTGTTGCCATTCATCTTTTATCGCTTGTTTTGTTTTTCCAAAATACTTACTTTTCGGCCAGTTTTTAGATTGCATCATTTTATCAATAATTTTATCACTATCAAATGGTTTGAATAGTGATTTAATAAATGTAGTGACAGATAAATAAGACGTATCCCCTTGAATAGTATAGATATGTGTTTCTTCATTTAAATCAATCGATTTATCACGTGGGTGATTGTTTAACTCTTTCAACATATTTAATCGTTTATATAATTATATACTAATCAATTTTGAAGTTAAATTGAATATATATTTAATATTATTAAATATACTATGACATTAGCAGAATTATTTAAACAATTAAATATTCCACCAGAAATACAAAGAAATATTCATGAATTTAATAAAGAGAAAAAAGAATTTGATCATGTATTAAACCAGTTATCACTTTATTATAATTCTGGATTATGGTGGTTATATAAATCACATGTAAATACATTAAGTTATATGAATAATCAAAATGGAGATTTTTATTATGATGAAGTAATAGATCCAGAATATGGAAAGGTAGAATTTACAACCTATGATGATAGTATGGATATAGTAGAACAAGCTTTCAACTTAGAAGAAGTAAATGATGAGTTTAAAACAAAAATATATCATAAGGCAATAAAAAAATATACATAATGCTTACAAAGAAGTAAATAAAAATTGAATATAATAATCGTATGTAACAGATCCAAAAAACAGATAGCATCATGGAAACACGAACAATCTATTTACCCCAAAAGTTGATCGTAGATATATCTGCGGTATATAATACTGACAATATAGAGGTTTCATTTAATTGGAACAGATCCTATAGTGAACTACCATATGATAAAGAAAAAAGAGATAGAATGGATGGTTTCACTCTGGAAAAAAACAATATAGTCATAAAATTACTCAAATATTTATTTCTCGCCAAAAATAACAAATCCACAGCTATTTCATTGATAGAAAAGTATTTGACTATGGAGGAGATGGAGCTGAACAAGCATGTAATTATTACACCGGCGCATTTATATCGCACTTATTTACAAGATGGCCTTAACATTCTTAAAAAAAAGACCGATTTTCATTTAGCTCTTATAGAAGTATTAGAGTTATTATGGATATAAGCGCTTATCATAGTCAAACTTATTGATTCATATTTTTTTATGCATTATTTTTTTTACCAAATAATTCAAGAAGTCTTAAAAACAACATAATGATATCAAGATATAAGCTCATGCATGCATAGATAAAATCATCTGGATCTAATCGATGAATTATATCTGAAGTATCATATAATATATATCCAGTCGCAATAAGTGCACCAAATGCAGCCATCGTAGTATTCAGAATTTGATCATTTGGTAGCCAAATAATTTGGATAAAGCCACCAATGATAAGAATCCAAAGTCCTGCAAATAATCCTGCTCCTAAGAAACTAAAATCCTTACCTGTATACATAACATATCCACTGAGTAATATAAAGATAGAGGCCGTTAATCCCCATGCAAGTAAAATACTGGTTGGTTCATAATATAAACATATATATGAAACAGAGTATGATTCACATAGAGTAAAGCTAAACAAAATGAGGTAGTTTGCAGGATAGCTTTTTCCATAACACCAACTTAAAAACAAGGTAAGAAATGTCCCTAAGGTAGATACAACCAGCATACCAGGTGAGTGAAGTACAAAATCATGGGCTTGTTTATTGGCATAAAACCCATAACTCATAACCCATGTA